>OIFJ01000054.1_pt1 | contig 127140 bp, 106 predicted proteins | sample 1582011 | NCBI WGS metagenome assembly OIFJ01 (sample SAMN07501050, study PRJEB24779) | human gut metagenome | isolation source: stool | host: human infant | place: USA: Pittsburgh, PA
CTGGGTAGCTATGTAGGGAAGGGATAAACGCTGAAAGCATCTAAGTGTGAAGCCCACCTCAAGATGAGATTTCCCATTTCTTTAAGAAAGTAAGATCCCTGAGAGATGATCAGGTAGATAGGTCAGGAGTGGAAGTACAGTGATGTATGGAGCGGACTGATACTAATCGATCGAGGACTTAACCAATAGGTTAAAAGAAAAGAACTCGGAAAAAAACTTATAGAACTTCAAATCCAGTTTTGAGTGAACAAAATTTACTCAATAAAAGATAACACCACAGTGTGGTGGCGATAGCGAGAAGGATACACCTGTAACCATGCCGAACACAGAAGTTAAGCTTCTTAGCGCCGATTGTAGTGAGGGGTTGCCCCTTGTGAGAGTAGGACGTCGCCACGCTTAAGTTATCCATGGAGGTTTAGCTCAGCTGGGAGAGCATCTGCCTTACAAGCAGAGGGTCAGCGGTTCGATCCCGTTAACCTCCATATGAGCCGTTAGCTCAGTTGGTAGAGCATCTGACTTTTAATCAGAGGGTCACAGGTTCGAGCCCTGTACGGCTCATATTTTTGCGGGTGTGGCGGAATTGGCAGACGCACTAGATTTAGGATCTAGCGCCTTACGGCGTGGGGGTTCAAGTCCCTTCACCCGCATAATTTAAGTTTTACATGCCGGCTTAGCTCAGTTGGTAGAGCATCTGATTTGTAATCAGAGGGTCGAGGGTTCAAGTCCTTTAGCCGGCATCTTTAAACACGCGGAAATAGCTCAGTGGTAGAGCACCACCTTGCCAAGGTGGGGGTCGCGGGTTCGAACCCCGTTTTCCGCTTTGCCAAAGCAATCGCGCCGGGGTGGCGGAACTGGCAGACGCACAGGACTTAAAATCCTGCGGTGAGTGATCACCGTACCGGTTCGATTCCGGTCCTCGGCATTTCAAATATGCGCCCATAGCTCAACTGGATAGAGTGTTTGACTACGGATCAAAAGGTTAGGGGTTCGACTCCTCTTGGGCGCGTCGATACGGAATAGTATATTCCGTATTTTTTTTTGTTGATTCTAAAGGATTTATTTAATAAAAAGCGTTCTTCTTTCTTTCTATTACCAAATTCGTTATAATTAAGGTCAATATTAGTCAAAGGGAATGAATAAGATGGCACATCAGAATACCTCGGATTTAATTGAATCATATATAAAGAAAATTCTGGAAAATAGTGAAATGATCGAGATTCGAAGGATTGAAATGGCAGACCTCTTTAACTGTGTTCCTTCACAAATCAACTATGTGATTAATACCCGTTTTACCATCCAACGCGGTTATTTAGTAGAGAGCAAACGCGGGGGTGGCGGTTATATACGAATTGCGAAAGTAAGAATTTCAGATAAAAAACAGTTACTTGAGCAGATAAATCAGTTGTTTGATGATACAATCAGTGAGAAAAATGCTTTTGCTATTATTCAAAAACTTTATGAAGACCAAATAATTACAAAAAAAGAAGGAAACTTGATGTTAAGTGCAATTGCAAAAAACACATTGAATTTCAATGAATTTGAAGATCATACACGTGCTCGGATTCTCCGAGCATTTCTGGAACGTTTAAGTTATGAAGATGGGAAGTGAGATTAGATGGAAGAACTTTTTACTGAAAGAGCCCAAGCGGTATTAGAAATTGCACAAGAAGAAGCAAAACGATTAAAACATCAATCAGTTAGTTCAGAGCATGTTTTACTAGCATTAGTAGTTGAACAAAATGGAATTGCTGGAAAAGTATTACGTGAAATGGATTTGAATGAGACAGAAATTTATGAAGAAATTGAACATCTGATTGGTTATGGCGGTATCCGTTCTTACCCTAAAGGAGTCTTTCTTCCATATTCTCCAAGAATGAAACAAGTTTTTGCTTTAGCTAGCAGCGAAGTAAAGAAAACGGGTTCTCAAAAAGTTGGAACAGAACATATTTTGATGAGCTTATTAAAAGATGAAAGTATCATGGCTACTCGAATCATGATCAACTTAGGTATCAGCCTTTCAAAAGCCCGACAAGTTCTGAAACACAAAATGGGACTAGCTGGTGATTCGGGTGGAAAGGGAATGAATCGTCGTAGAAATATACAAGATAAACGGCAAACACCGCAAGGAACACCTACACTGGATTCATTAGCACGTGATTTGACGAAATTAGCAAAAGAAAACAAGTTGGACCCAGTTGTTGGTCGTTCTAGAGAAGTGAAACGGCTTATTCAGATTCTTAGCCGACGGACAAAGAACAACCCTGTACTGGTGGGCGAACCTGGTGTAGGTAAAACAGCCATTGCTGAAGGACTAGCACAAAAAATCATTTTAGGAGAAGTACCAGAAGACATGCAAGAAAAGCGCCTGATGATGCTTGATATGGGATCTTTGGTTGCTGGTACGAAATATCGCGGTGAATTTGAAGATCGAATGAAAAAAGTCATCGACGAAATCTATAATGATGGTCAAGTAATCTTATTCATTGATGAATTGCATACCTTGATTGGTGCAGGTGGAGCAGAAGGAGCAATTGATGCTTCGAATATCTTGAAACCGGCGTTAGCTCGAGGAGAATTACAAACGATCGGAGCAACGACCCTAGATGAATATCAAAAATATATCGAAAAAGATTCTGCATTAGAGCGACGTTTTGCACGAATTCAAGTAGATGAACCAACTCCTGAAGAAGCGGAAGAGATTCTTCAAGGATTACGTTCAAGATATGAAGAGCACCACGGGGTAGAGATTACAGATGAAGCTGTGCGGGCAGCAGTGAATCTTTCTGTTCATTATATCACTTCTCGTCAACTACCTGATAAAGCGATTGATTTGATTGATGAATCAGCAGCGAAAGTCCGTTTGGATCAAACCGATCACTTAACAAAATCAACTGTAATCAAATTAGAAATTGATGAATTAGTACAAGAAAAAGAAGCAGCAATCCAAAAACAAGACTTTGAAAATGCTGCGCAATTACGTAGACAAGAAAAAGCACTACGTAAAAAGCTACAAAAAGTTTCTGCAATCGAAGCAAAACAGGAACAAGGATATGCTGATCGTGTAACAGAAGAAGATGTTGCTACAGTTGTATCGGAGTGGACTGGTGTCCCTCTACAGCAGTTGGAGAAAAAAGAAAGTGAACGTTTGTTAGAATTGGAAGGTCTCCTGCATGAACGTGTGGTTGGTCAAGATGAGGCTGTCAAAGCAGTTTCACGCGCCATCCGTCGTGCACGAAGCGGCTTGAAAGATCCTGACCGTCCAATTGGGTCATTTATGTTCCTTGGACCAACTGGTGTCGGAAAAACAGAATTGGCCAAAGCACTTTCAGAAGTCATGTTTGGAAGCGAAGATGCCCTGATCCGTGTTGATATGTCAGAATTTATGGAAAAATACAGTACAAGCCGATTAATCGGATCTCCTCCAGGATACGTAGGGTATGATGAAGGTGGACAGTTGACAGAAAAAATTCGTCAAAAACCATATTCAGTGATTCTCTTAGACGAAGTGGAGAAAGCACATCCAGATGTTTTCAATTTACTTCTGCAAGTATTGGATGATGGTCATTTAACAGATTCTAAAGGTAGAAAAGTGGACTTTAGAAATACGATCATGATTATGACTTCAAATATCGGAGCGACACAAATCCGAGAAGAAAAAAATGTCGGATTTAATGTCCAAGATGTCACGAAAGATCACAAAGCCATGCAAAAACGTATCTTAGAAGAGTTAAAGAAAGCTTTCCGACCTGAATTCTTGAATCGAATTGATGAGACTGTCGTCTTCCATTCATTGAGTAAAGATGAAATCCATACAATCGTCCAAATCATGAGTAAAGCGATTATCAAGCGATTGAAAGAACAAGATATTCAAGTGAAAATCACCCCATCTGCAATCGATGTGATCGGGAAAGCCGGATTTGATCCTGAATATGGTGCACGTCCAATCCGTCGCGCACTTCAAAAAGAAATTGAAGATCGATTGAGCGAGGCGTTGCTTGGCGGAGAGATTCGTTTAGGTGACCACGTAACAGTAGGTGCTTCAAAAGGAAAGATCACATTGAATGTTCGCGGACCTAAAAAGGAAACAGTAGGTTCCCTATAGGTACTTGGTCTATGTAGCTGAATTTTTATAATAGTAAGACTTGATTAAGAGGTTGTGACAAGTTTTTTGTCACAATCTCTTTTTATATTTGGACAGAATATATCGAACTTTATTTTGACTTTTTGTGAAATAATTTTCAAAAATCCGACTTTAAATAGAAGAAGTATTGGAAAGTTTTTAGAGCTATGCTACTATTATGAAGTTGTAGGAGGAGGAAATTATGATCGAACTCATAACCACAGTAGAGACTATCAAACAAGCAGAACAGTTGCTTGCTGCAGGTGCAGACACACTATATTTCGGTGAAGAGCAATTTGGATTGCGTCTGCCTGCTTCATTTACACGAGAAGAACAGCGACAATTAGTAGAATTAGCACACAAGCATGGTAAAAAAGCAAATATTGCTGTAAATGGGATCATTCATCCTGAAAAAATGAAAAATGTACCTGAATATTTGGCTTTTTTAAAAGAAATAAACGTAGATGTGATCACAGTTGGTGATACAGGTATCATTTATACGATGAAAAAAAATCCTGAATTGCGTATACCGTATATTTATGATGCTGAAACATTAGTAACGAGTGCACGTCAAATCAATTTTTGGGCGAAAAAAGGCGCAGTTGGCGCAATACTTGCTCGTGAAGTTCCTTTTGAAGAGATGAAGGCGATGGAAGAAAAACTCGACATCCCTGTAGAAATCCTTGTGTATGGTGCTACATGCATCCATCAATCCAAACGTCCACTGCTACAGAATTACTATAACTATACGAAGCAAGATGAACAAAAAGATCGTGAAAGAGGTCTTTTTATCTCGGAACCTAAAAAAGAAGAGACACATTATTCTATTTATGAAGATAGTCATGGCACACATATTTTTGCCAGTAATGATCTAAATCTCTCGAATGAATTGAATGAACTTTATCAGCATCATTACCGTACATGGAAATTGGACGGGTTATTTACTCCAGGCGAAAATTTCGTGAATATCACTCAACTATTCGCCGAAGCAAAAAAACAAATTTTAGAAGGTAGCTGGGATCAAGCAAAAGCAGAAAAATTGACGAGCGAAATCAACAAATTACATCCTGAAAACCGTGAATTAGATACAGGATTCTTTTATATTGATCCTTCTGCTATCAAATAAGGAGTATGATGAATGAAATGACAGTAAAAAGAAAATTGAAACGTCCAGAAGTCTTAGCGCCAGCAGGAACACTGGAAAAGTTAAAAACAGCGATCCATTATGGAGCAGATGCAGTATATATTGGCGGAAATGCGTATGGTTTAAGAAGCCGTGCAGGCAATTTTACTTATGAAGAAATGGCTGAAGGGGTTGCTTTTGCAAAAGAACACGATGCAAAAGTGTACGTGGCTGCTAATATGGTCACCCATGAAGGAAATGAAGAAGGCGCTGGGGAATTTTTCCGCAGTCTGCGCGATGTCGGTATTTCTGCAGTGATCGTTTCTGATCCAGCTTTGATCGAAATTTGCGCGACAGAAGCTCCAGGTCTGCCGATCCATTTATCCACTCAAGCTTCAGCAACCAATTTTGAGACATTGGAATTCTGGAAAGAGGAAGGGTTGGAACGTGTCGTTTTAGCTCGTGAAGTTTCAATGGAGGAAGTGGCAGAGATCCGTAAAAATACGGATATCGAAATCGAAGCATTTATTCATGGAGCCATGTGTATCTCTTATTCTGGTCGCTGCACATTGTCCAACCATATGTCAATGCGGGATGCGAATCGTGGCGGATGCTCTCAATCTTGTCGTTGGAAATATGGATTGTTCGATATGCCTTTTGGTCAAGAACGAAATAGTTTGACTGATACAGGAGAAATTGAAGAAGAATTCTCGATGAGTGCAGTTGATATGTCCATGATCGAGCATATTCCAGAATTGATTGAAAACGGCGTAGACAGCTTCAAGATCGAAGGAAGAATGAAATCGATCCATTATGTATCTACAGTGTCAAACGTCTATAAAGCAGCTGTAGACAGCTATATGGAAGATCCTGAAAACTATGTCTGCAAACAAGAATGGATCGACGAGTTATGGAAAGTGGCACAACGAGAGTTAGCTACAGGCTTTTATTACAATACACCAACTGAAAACGAGCAATTATTTGGTGAACGTCGTAAAATCCCAGTATATAAATTTGTCGGTGAAGTATTATCTTATGATGAGGCAACACAGATTGCTACGATACGTCAGAGAAACTTATTCTCTGTAGGGGATGAAATCGAATTTTATGGTCCAGGGTTCAGTCATTTCAGTCAAACAGTCGAAATCATGCATAATGAAGAAGGGGAATCCATTGACCGAGCACCAAATCCAATGATGGTTTTGACCATGCCAGTCGCACAACCAGTGAAACCTGGAGATATGATCCGGAAACGTAAATAAAGAAAAAGCTGATACATCCTTGTTTCAAGCATCTTCGCATACAAAATCCAAGAAAAGTGTTACACTTGTTTTCTGTAGAAAAAGGATCGTTAAATAAAGGTTTTGATTGATCTCTTCAATAAGGAGGAACAAAATGCAAATATATGATTACATCGTAATTGGTGGCGGCTCTGGCGGTATTGCTTCAGCAAACAGAGCAGGGATGCATGGCGCAAAAGTTTTGCTGATTGAAGCAAATGAATTAGGCGGAACCTGTGTCAATGTCGGTTGTGTACCTAAAAAAGTCATGTGGCAAGCAAGTACGATTTTGGAAACAATTGAACGTGATGCTCCAAGTTACGGCATCCAAGCAGATTTAAAAAGTGTCGATTTCGCCGGTCTAGTAGAAAGACGAGAAAAATATATTGATTTTCTACACGGTGCTTACCAAAGAGGATTAGATAGCAATCATGTCGAGGCTATAAAAGGATATGCTACTTTTATCGATAGTCAAACGATCGAAGTAAACGGTGAAACTTATCATGCGCCTAAAATCTTGATTGCAACTGGAGGCCGTGCAAGCAAGATGAGCATTCCTGGTGGTGAGTACGCCATTGATTCAAATGGATTTTTTGAATTAAAGGAATTACCTAAGAGAGCAATTGTTTTAGGTGCTGGATACATCGCAGCTGAACTTTCAGGTGTATTTCGTGGTTTAGGTAGTGAAGTCATGTGGGCATACCGAAAAGAACGTCCACTTAGAACGTTTGATAACATGCTTTCGGACAATCTGATCCAAATGTACCAAGAAGCTGGGATCAAGACTTACGCACATCATATTGCTAAAGAAATCACTAAAAATGATGACGAATACACGGTGTTATTTGAAAATGGCGAAACCTTAACTGGCGATTGTGTCCTTTTTGCAGGCGGGCGTGTACCGAATACTGAAAATTTAGGTCTGGAAAATACAAATGTCGAATTGGACGAAAAAGGATTTATTAAAGTAGATAAATACCAAAACACAACGGATGAACATATTTTTGCAGTTGGTGATGTGATCGGTAAATTAGACTTGACTCCTGTTGCAATCGCAGCTGGCCGACGTTTGTCGGAACGTTTGTTTAATGGGAAGAAAGATTCTTATCTGGACTATAATCTTGTTCCGACAGTTGTCTTTACGCATCCACCAATTGCAACGATTGGTTTGACAGAAGAAGAAGCATTGGAAAAATATGGCGAAAATGAATTGAAAGTTTATCGTTCACGCTTTACTCCAATGTACTTTGCTTTGAATGATTATCGCCAAAAATGCGAAATGAAATTGATTTGCGTCGGAAAAGAAGAAAAAATTGTCGGCTTGCATGCTATTGGTGTAGGTGTCGATGAAATGCTACAAGGTTTTGCTGTGGCTATCAAGATGGGCGCAACAAAAGAAGACTTTGATAATACAGTAGCCATCCATCCAACAGGGGCGGAAGAATTCGTAACGATGCGATAATTTAATACTAGCAGTTCCAGCAGCTTTTTATTGAATAAATCAATGTAAAACCAGAAAATCAGTATACTGATTTTCTGGTTTTTTGTTTTTTAACTATTTATGTAAGATTGCTTCGATATTTTCCCAAAACGAATAAGTAGGGAAGTTGGATATTTTGATCATCTTCGTATTCAGCTGGTTCCTATCTAAAGGAAAGTCAGTCAAAACCAAATCATATTGATTGATCAACCGATAGTTCAAATCAAAAAAGCTATCCTGATATTCTTTTATTTCTTTTATCTCAGGAAATTTTTTAGTTAACAATTCCTTATATAAGAAACAAACTTTCGGTTCTTGAGAAGAAAGGATCATGACTGTATATGTCTTTTTTTTTGGAATGATTCGATCAATAAGAGCTGGAGACAGCAAAACCAGTTCTTCCAGCAATTCTTCATATAATAGACGATTGGTTAGAATAAACGAATAATTTTCTTCCACCAATGCTTGTTCATAAAAAGAAAGAATGAGTGGATCCGATTTCAAGACGATCACAAAGAATTGTTTAAAGGAATTGGTTAGAAAAGGTAAAAACTCCTTCTTGAAAGAAATCAAATGATACAAGTAATTTAATTGCTGATCAGATAACATTGTATCAGTAGATAAAGAACGATAGAAATTTTGTGACAAGTTTCTTAATTTTTTGATTTCATGAGTTGGCGCCTTTACAGAAGCAAAATGGATCATTTGGCTGATTGGACGCAAAAGTTCACTAGCTGTTTCTTTAGTTAAATAGAAATGATAATTTTTCTCCATAACGGAGCAAAATGTAATGTTATTTTTCGTTCGCTCAAAAAATAAATCAATATCCATTTCGAGAGGTTGGCTTTTCAACTGATCGGATAATTTATGTTTCTTTCCGATCCGGATAATAGAAATCAAAAAATAATAAATCAAAAACAGCTGTTTGTGGCCAGATAGTTTGTTTAATGGAGGATAAAGTTTCATGTATCGTTTGATAGCTGCAGACAATATTTGGGAATGAGGAAGTTGATCCGGTGTATAGATCTCCTCAAATAAACTGCAGTAAAAAAAACGTATTTGTCTCTCCTCACCTTGAATATGTACATATGGAGTAGTGTGGATTCTAAAAAGAAATCCTCGCTTTTGAAAGGATTCATTCAGAAACATAATGATTCTGCGAATACTTGCTGTACTTAGAAATAACTGATCAGCTAGTTTAGCAATACAAGGTTCTTGCATCAAAATGATTTTCAACAATTGTATATGGCTTGAATGTTTTAAGATAGTACTCGTGATGCTTTCTAAATTATATTCACAAGGTAATCTCAAAGAAACTTTCTGTTGCTCGTCGATATGAATAGATGCCGGAGAATGAACAAAATTAAATGCGGCAATATCAGATAAGAGTGTTTTTTTTGTTACAGCAATTTTCTTCGCTAAGTCTTCTAAATAAAATGAATCCATACTCAAAAGCATGGCTAATCTTAACTGTCTTTCTGATAATTTTTCAAGCATAGTTATATCTTCTGTCATATTTCCATCTGCGTTTTTTAAGAAATAATAGATAAAACGCTCCTTCACTTCCTTTCTTTTCTTTTCGGTCGTTCTTAACCATTATCCCACGTTATAGAGAAAATTAATTCATTTGTATGTTTGTTCAACAATTTTAAGCAACAGGCAGAATAAACAGCAAAAACAGCAAAAACAGAATGCTTTGACCTCATATTTTTGTTAATTAAAATAACTAAATAACCATAAAATGAATAGTTGGATGTTTTTTATTTTTGTTATTTTTAATTATGTATTTATAAATCATTATTGTACTCTCTATATTTACAGTAAAAAATAAAACATAAATAAAAAGCTTAGATAGAAATATCATGCTTATGTTCTTTAGATTATTGTTATTTAAAATAGCAAATATAACTACTGAATGAAAACTAAACCAACTATACTTTTAATTATTTTATATAAAATTGTTTTTTTATTTATATCTTCGAGGGTTGAAAATGATATTTCAAGGGAGTTGCTCTTCATTCGATTTTTTGTTTCCGAAAATAAAAGATCGTTTTCTTTTATTTTTTTGATAAATACTCCCTTAGATATAGTTATTTATACTGTTTATCCAAAAATAATAATTATAACATACAAAAACAGTTTTTAAGAAACAGGTTTTCCAAAATAGAAAAAAAATAATACTAAATTCTAGCGTAAATAACTGTAGGATAGATTTAATAGCAAACGAGAAAAGGGGAAGTAAAAAATGGTAGGATTTTTGGAAAAACAACTAGAGAGACAAATCATGCTGATCTGCTTGTTAAGCATGGATATGGCTGAGATCAACGGCCTTGCGGAAGAGCTAAAAGTGACGGATAAAACAATTATTGCAGATATTGATAATTTTAATTCTTCTTGTTTTCCTGCGTACATCGAGGTCAATCAGTATAAAGAAGTAACGTTGAAAATACCCAGTAACCTCAATTTAGATGATATTTTTATCAAGATCCTAAATAATTCTATCTATATAGAAGTCTTAAAATACATTCTGATTTCAGAACCGTCTTTAACTGAGATTTCAGCTAAATTATTTTTGAGTAAGACAAGTGTCAGGAGAATCATTACCAAAATAAATACGTACTTTTCAAAAGAAAGATTAGATATACAAATCATCTTAACCACCAGACTACAAATCATCGGTGATGAAATCTATATTCGCAAATTTTTCTCAAGTATGTTCAAAGAAATCTGCAAAGAAAAAGATCTTCCTTATTTTGAAATGATTTATAAAATGTTGAAACGCTGTTTGATCAAGCAAGGACGGGATGCTAGCTCTTCTAAAATCATTTATACAGTCTATTATATTTTTACTTCGATCATTCGAATCGGGAACGACCATCTGATTCTTAAAGAGGAACTGGCAGATCGGCCAGCTGTCGTTGACTCAATTATGGAAACGATCAAGAGCGATACCGTCTTCTGCACGCTTATCAATCAAAATTATAAATTTGTGATCAGTAGAGAAAATATAGAAAATATTTTGAGCCCATATCTCAGTCTGCTTTTTACCAATCCAGCTGAAACAGATGAGTATATGCTCAGAAGAGTAGAACTGTTTCTTAAACATTTCTATTATCTTTCCAATATCAATGAAACGGTCACAACTGAAAAGGTTTTGCATTTCACCAGTTTTATTACCTTTTATAAAGAATTGACTTTTTTCAAAGTCAGCTATGCAGATATCTTTTATAAGAAAATCCTGAAGAAAAAAGTCCAGATATGGGAAGCTTATCAAAGTGCATTGATCATCTCTAACTTATCCTCTGTACGGAAAAATGAACTTTTGTTAAAAGAATTACTGTTGGAGCTGATTGTCTCTTCGAATGAATTACTGCATCGAGTGGAGCCAAAACTAAAAGAACGGTCTATTTTGTTATTAAGTTCACAAGAAATGGGACTTCCTATTTTATATAAGAACTTGATTTTGAATAAGTACCCTTCTTTTAAGAAAGTCGATATTTATGAAAAAGATGTTTTTTCTTTAGACTATACACTGATCAACCAATATGACCTAGTATTGACCGATGTGAATTTGAATTTGAATCGCATATCTTCTGCCATTCTGAAAATTTCTAAAGTACCGACGGATGCTTTCTGGCATAATTTGGAAACGTTTCTTCATTCTACTTGAAAAAAGAGTTGCCAATAAATTATTATTTCGGAAAAAGTAGGTGTGGTATAGACAATTTTCAGCGTTAAGATAAAAACAAAAACACTGGAGGAACGAAAATGAAAGAGTTAATCGGTTTATTTTGTATTTTATCCTTTACGTTCAGAATATTGGCCTCAATGATCAAAGCATTGTATTACGTGGCAAGAACCCTTGTTTTATTACCAGTCGCAGGATACAAGTGTTACAAAGAATGCAAAGCCAACAAAAGAGAGAGTAATCTTTCAAATATTTCATCTACATCATCAAGGGAAAGCAATAGACAATATGGGACTATTGCCAATCGGATATCAGATGTTTCCAAGGATGCAGACAAGACAAATAAGTTAAAAAACGAACCGATTTTACCCAAGAACAAGCAACCTTAACAGCTAAATTAAAAGGAATTAACCAGAGCGCTAAGCTAATATCTCAAAAGCCATCAGTTCAAGAAAATTCTCGTCAAGTTCGCTGATACGAATCAAAAAAAAATAAGGGGCTGTGACAAAAGTCTTGTCACAGCCCTTATTTTCGAATAAACGGTGTTCCAGAAGTAGCTTCTTCGGAAATAAGCCAAAATTTCACAAAAATTTGAGAAGCAATTTTCGTAAACTCCTTCTTATTTCTTGAAGCTGACTACTTCTGTCACAACCTCTTCAAGTCGTTAAATGGCTTGTACAACGATCGTTAGTAATAAACCCAATACATAGCTAGCATTGAATAAGACCATATTTTTGATGGAATAGCTGAAACTGATAGGTTGGGGTAATGTTTGCTTGAATTGATCTAAATGCTTCTTCACAATTGGAAAAGTCAAGAAGGTGACTAAGATCGGCCATTCATAGATACCACTCAACAATCCCATCAAAATCACAAAATAGCAAGCATACATCAATAGCTGGAATAAGACTGTTCCTGCTGGGCGTCCGATATAAAAAACCAGTGTATAGCGATGATTTTCAATATCGCGGTCAAGATCTCGCAAATTATTAGCTAACATGATATTGGCAATCGTAAACACCAGGGGTAAAGAGGCTAAGACAATTGCTGCTATAGCCCAAAGGTTTCCTACCAAAGCAAATTGCCCGGATGAAAAGTTGATCGTCAGATCATAGACATCCGAACCGAATGTATTGACATAAACGACCATGGCAAAAATCCCAAGTCCCATAGTCACCCCGCTGAAGATTTCCCCTAAAGGCATTCGAGACAAGGGAATTGGACCGAATGTATAGAATACTCCGATAAAACAACAGATAAATCCCATCAAAAGCAAAAGCCAACCCGTATTGATCGTTAAAATAACGCCAATAACAAAAACAAATGCGATCATCGCTAAAATCATGTTTCGGATCAATACAGGGGATAGATTTCTGCGACCAATGACGTTTTCTTCATACTTATATACTTCAGAATGAGCTTTTTCATAATCCATGTAATTATTGATCGCGGTAGTCGCTAAATCAAAAACTAGCATCCCAATAAAAAATAAAAAAGTGTTTAGCCAATGTATCTCGTGAAAAAAAGCGATAGAGAATAATACCCCTACCGCAAAAGGAAATACACTAGCCACCTTTGTTCGTATTTCAACTACTTCTAAAAAGATTTTTAGTGTCATGGTTCGTGCTCCTTATTTTAATTCAGAACGGTCACCCATCGTGTAATGGGAATCCTCAGATAATTTGAAAGTGTCTTTAATTGGATCGGTCACATATACTTTATCATCTTTCGTTACGAAGATTGCTTCCGTCCCATTGTTCAATTCGCTTTCGACATATTCCAGACCTTTTTTCACACCCATTGAAAAGACTGCTGTAGACAGACCGTCACCATCGATCGATTTATCTGTTATGATCGTGACACTTGCGATATCGTTGTCGAACGGGTAACCCGTTTTTGGATCGAACAAATGATGGTATTTTTTGCCATCTACTTCTAAATAGCGCTCGTAAATTCCAGAAGTAACTAACGTTTTGTTCCGTTCTTTGATAGAACCTAGAACAGAGCCACGAGCCATATTCGGATCTTGGATGCCAACTGTCCAGTCTTGATTTTCGCCTCTTGGGCTGTATCCTAAGACATAGACATTCCCACCTAAGTCAACGATAGCAGTAGTCACACCTTGTTTTTTCAAGACTTTTACTACTTCGTCCGTAATGTAGCCTTTGGCGATTGCACCTAAGTCGATGATCATCCCTTTTTCTTTTAGATAGACCGTTTTTTCTTTGTCATTTAGTTCGATCTTATGATAATCCACTAATTTCAATGCCTGATCGATTTCTTCTTGTGAAGGTTTTCTGGCGTCATCAAAACCGATTCGCCATAATTGAGTGATCGCACCAATTGCCATATCGAATCCGCCTTGAGAATCTTGGCTGTATTCATAGGCTCGTTTGACTAACGTGTAGACGTCGTCAGAAACTTTTACTGGTTTGATACCAGCTTGTTCATTCACTTCATCGATCTCGGAACCTTTTTGATTGATCGTGATTTTATCACCAAGTTCTTTTACTCGATCAAAGGCAGGTTTCAATGCTGATTCTTTGCCTTCATCATACACACGGATACGAACGTAAGTCCCTAACAAGAACTGTTCATCAGAGTACGGATCTTTTAAGATCTTGGTAGATGCTGAACTTTCAGTGGTTGTATTTTTTGTTGAGTTAGTGCAGCCAGTTAGCACCATAAAAGAGATGCTCAGTGTGATTAAGGAAAATAGTAGTTTTTTCCGCATTGTTTTCCTCTCTTCATTTTGAAAGGTGAGACGACTGCCTAACCTGGCTATCGTCCCACCCTCCAACTTTTATTCGTATGATTATGTGATTATTTTTCTGTTACGATATTATCTACTTCGATTGTTTGAGTGTCGCCTTTTTCAGCTGCATTCACTAATTGTTGTGCATACATGATGAATGAATGTGAGCTGTGTGTAGCACCTGTAACAACTTCTACATCAGCTGGTGAGCCGTCTTCTTCACCCATTGCTTTGACGAATTCATCGTTAAGAGTAGGGATGTAAGTTTTTGGTTCTGTCCCGCTTTTGGCTTTCATGTTTTCATTGTATTCTGTATCATCTTGTTTTGATTTGCCGTCTTTGTCGATATAATCAAAGTTTGATTCAGTTACTTTGCCGCCAGCAACTGTCATTTCGAATTGCACACGGTAGCCGTTAGAGTAGTTCTTTTCTTCTAGCTTGTAAGTGCCGTCTTTCAAATCAGCACCATTGTCGATTTCGATTGTATCTGTGTTACCAGCTTGAGCAGCTTGGATCAATTGTTGTGCGTAGTTTTGGAAGCTTTCAGATGAGTGAGTAGCTCCAGTTACGACTTCCACACCGCTTGCGCTTTGTGCTTTTAAGAATTGGTCATTCAACTCAGGAATGTATTTTTCTGGATTTGTGCCAGATTTAGCTTCCATGTTTTTGTTGTATTCTGCATCTTTTGTTTTTGATTCGCCGTTTTCATTGACGTTATCATATTTTGATTCAGTGATTTTGCCGTCTTTTACAACCATTTCAAAGACTGCGCGGTAACCATTTGAATAATTTTTTTCTTCTAATTTATATGTGCCGTCTTGCAAGTCTCCGCCAGCAACAACTTTTGCAGATGATTCTGTTGTGCTTTTTGCAGTCGAAGATTGTGCTGTAGATGATTCAGAAGAAGAATTTGAACTTCCGTTGTCATCTGCGCCGCAAGCGCCTAACACTAGAGCTGAAAATGCTAACACGGCAAATCCAGTTACAAAACGTTTTTTCTTCATTTTAATACCCCACCATTCCATTTTTAGTCCACAATTTTTCTTTGTGATTCATTATACATTCTAATCTTTTTAGCCTATAAGTCAACTATTTTCGATAAACAACCCATGTAATATTTCAAACGTTTTCTTTCAGCAAATTTCGTGAAAAAACGCTTTATTTTAAAATTTGAAAAAATCCAAAAGGAGTTAGACAAAAGAACAGAACATCTATATAATATATGGAGATTGTGTAATAAGTATCAAACTAAAAGAATTATCATATATTCATTATATAGATAGTCTATAAGGAGCGGATGATCAATGGCAAAGCAAAATATTGTCGTTGTAGGAGCAGGATATGCCGGTGTTTCAGCTACAAAATACTTGGCAAAGAAACTGAAAAAAGAAGATGTAGCAATTACTCTGATCGATCGTCATTCGTACCATACTATGATGACCGAGTTGCATGAAGTAGCTGGCGGACGTGTAGAACCAGAAGCAATCCAATACGATCTGCAGCATTTGTTTGCTCGTCAAAAGAATGTACAGCTTGTCACAGACACAGTTGTCGGTATCGATAAAGAACAGAAAATCGTCAAGACCAAATTAGGTTCCTATCCTTTTGATCAGCTGATCCTTGGAATGGGCGGAGAGCCGAATGACTTTGGTACACCTGGTGTCAAAGCACACGGATTCACTCTTTGGTCATTTGAAGACTCTGTAAGGATTCGTGAACATATTGAGAAAACAGTAGCAAAAGCTGCATTGGAACCAAATGATGAGTTGCGTAAAGCCATGCTGACTTTCGTTGTCTGTGGTTCTGGGTTTACCGGTATTGAAATGATTGGGGAACTGATCGACTGGAAAAATCGCTTAGCCAAAGATTATAAGTTGGATCCAAACGAGATCACACTGATGGTCGTAGAGGCAATGCCGACGATCTTAAATATGTTAGACCGAAATGATGCTGCAAAAGCTGAACGCTATTTGCGTAAGCACAATGTAGAATTATTATTGAACGCACCAATCGTAGAAGTGGCTGCGGATCATATCAAGCTGAAGGACGGACGCAACATTCCGACCCACACACTGATTTGGACAGCTGGTGTTAAAGGAACTTCTGATGCTGCTGATTTTGGATTAGAAGCAGCACGCGGACAGCGGTTGATCGCCAATGAATACATGCAGGCAAAAGGCTACGAAGATAAAAACATCTATATCATCGGTGATTTAGTCTTTTATGAAGAGTTTCCAGGAACACCGACACCGCAAATCGTCCAAGCTGCTGAACAAACAGGACACACAGCCGCAGCGAATATCGTGGCTTCGATCAAAGGCGGAGAAAAGCATAAATTTAAAGGAAACTATCAAGGATTTATGGTTTCTATTGGTGCTAAATGGGGGGTAGCTAACCTATTTGATAAGATTCATCTAAGCGGATTTTTAGCTATCGTAATGAAACATATCGTGAATTTGAAATACTTCTTTGATATTCGTTCTGGTTATTATATGTTCCAATATTTAATGCATGAGTTTTTCCATATCAAAGACGATCGCAACGTGACTCGAGGACATTCTTCTCGTTACGGCAACGTTTTATGGAGTGTGCCACTTCGTATTTTCTATGGTTTAGTTTGGTTCGTTGAAGCTTCCAAAAAAATCATCGGGAATGGTGAAGTGTTCAAACCAAGTACTTGGTTTGGTGAAGGATCATGGTTCACTGGAAACAGTGTATTCCCTTGGACATGGGAATATAACGTAACAGATGTTGCCAGTGGTGCTTCTGCTGCTGGAGATGCAACGACAGCTGCTAGTGGAGCAGGGGCAAGTGCCGGAGAAGCAGCGACTCATGCTGCACATTTCGGTTTGAGTTATGCATACGGAGAAGAACCAATGGCTGTGATTGAGAAGTCACCAGACTGGTTCACAAAGATCATGCAAGTGATCATGCCAAATAATGATGTAGCAATGTTCTTCCAGAAATTCATGGTATTCTTTGAAATCGCCTTGGCATTAGCATTGATTGCTGGGTTATTCACATGGCTATGCAGTGCGACAACGATCGTATTAGTGATCATGTTCTGTTTATCAGGTATGTTTTACTGGGTAAACATTTGGTTCATTTTTGTTGCTTTCGCATTGATGAACGGTTCCGGTCGTGCGATTGGTTTGGATCGCTGGGTGATTCCATGGCTACAACGTACACTAGGCAATTGGTGGTACGGTAGACCAAGTGCCCAATACGGCAAGAAATAAATAGACCAAAATAGATGAACAACGTTACTTGAATGCAAGATTTCAATAGAAAGGGGCTGAGGCAAACCGTCGCAGCCTCCTTTTTATGTAAAATAAAGGAATAAGATGCCCGAGATAAGCCTCCACGCTTAAAGCAAGACGCAGGTGTCACAACCTCTGATAAACGGTATTCCAGAAGTAGCTTCTTCGGAAATAAGCCGAAATTTCACAAAAATTTGAGAAGCAATTTTCGTAAATTCCTTCTTATTTCTTGAAGCTGCCCACTTCTGTCACAACCTCTTGATATAAATGGTGTTCCACCTGCTGCTTCTCGGTAATAAGCCCTAAGAATCAGAAAACATGGAAAGCTGTTTTCTATTCTTCGTTCTTATTACTCAAAGCAAGGCGCAGGTGTCACAACCTCTTGTTTTTATGCTAAAATTGGGTGAGTTAATCTGGAAAAAGGAGAACAAAAATGAGCCTTAAAGAATTTGCTGAAAAAAGTCTGCTCAAACCTTGGGATGTTTTTATAATTTTTCTTTTGACTGTTCTTTCTTTTTTACCAGTCATGATTTTTGGTCTTCAGCAAAACACCGCAACAGCAGAAAAAGAAGCGGTATTGCGTGTGGATGGCACAGAAATCAAAACATTCCCTTTGATGGCTGGAGAAAAGAGCTACACATATACTTACAAAGATAAACACGGAGATTATAACTTGATTGAGATAGATGGCGATCGAGTACGGATAAAAGAAGCAGATTGCGATGACCAGATCTGCGTACGTCGAGGCTGGGCAACGAAAAATGGAGAAACCATTGTTTGTTTACCACATAAATTAGTGATCGAGGTCCGATCAACAGATGGGGGTGACGAAGACAGTCTGATTTATTAGACCTTCACACACCATGAGCAAATTACAAAAAATGATTTATATTTCGCTACTTGTTGCACAAGGAGTGATCATTGGCTTACTGGAAAATATGATCCCTTATCCTTTTGCTTTTGCGCCTGGGGCAAAACTGGGATTAGCCAACCTGATCACGATCGTTGCGATTTTTACCATGAAAAAACAGGACAGCTTCTTGTTATTGTGGCTGCGACTATTTCTGACTACCTTGCTAGGTGGAACGATTTCTACGTTCCTTTATAGTATGAGCGGTGCGCTGCTTAGTTATTTTGGGATGTTATTGGTCAAGCAATTAGGTCCCAAACGTGTCAGTATCATCGGAATCAGTGCGGCCGGCGGGTTCATGCATAATGTCGGTCAGCTTTTGATGGCCTCTTTCATTGCGCAATCATGTACAGTCATGCTGTACTTGCCAGTCCTTTCCGTTCTGGGAATCTTGTCAGGAATCGCTATCGGGATCGCGGCGAATTATCTTTTACGACATGTGCAGACACTGCAACGATTCCAAAAAGATTATGAGCAGGGAACCAAACAACAATGGAGCCCGATGTTTACTAAAAAATAATCGTCACACAAGGAGTTTTTTTATGAAGCTACATCCAATGTGGGAAAACTATCCTGCTTTAAGTAAAGAATTGACAGAAACACTAAAACGGATGGAAGAAACTGTCCGTCTGAAAAACAAACCTGTCGAACAAGCAATCAAAGAAACGATCCATGCCGGCGGAAAACTGTTGCGACCTGCCTATCAGTTACTGTTCTCACAATTTGGACCAGAGCAAGACCGGGACAAAGCCATCGCTTTGGCAGCTTCCATCGAAATGCTCCATACGGCCACACTGATTCATGATGATATCGTTGATGAAGCAGATCTGCGACGTGGTCAGCCTAATATCCGTAGTCAGTTTGGGAATGTCGTTTCTGTCTATGCAGGAGATTATTTATTCGTCTGCTGTTTTAAACTATTGTCTGATTACTCGACTTCCCTGAAAAGTCTTCAATTGAATTCTCGCAGTATGGAAAAAGTATTGAACGGCGAATTAGGGCAGATGGATGATCGCTATAATTATGAACTTTCTGTAAAAGAATATTTGGAGAATATCTCAGGTAAGACAGCTGAATTGTTCCAACTAAGTTGTTCTGTTGGCGCTTTTGAAAGTGGAACAAGCGAGCGTTTCGCAAAAAAAGCAGGAGATATCGGACTTTCTATCGGGATGGCCTTCCAGATTATCGATGATATTTTGGATTATACAAAAGAGAGTCAGGAAATCGGGAAACCTGTACTAGAAGACATGCGTCAAGGAGTCTATTCTTTGCCATTGATCTATTCTTTGCAAAAAAACAAACAGAGTTTACTGCCTTATTTAGAGAAGAAAACGGAAATGACAGAAGAAGATGTTGAAGCCGTACGCAAAATCGTTGAACGTACAGGAGGTGTGGGAGAAGCTAAGAAATTAGCAGCAGCCTACACCGAAAAGGCGTTGAAAGAAATCAAGAAATTACCTGATACCTCTCTTCGAACGAGAGAAAACCTTTTTTCCCTTACTCAATTGATTCTAGACCGCAAAGACTGAATAGAATTTGGTGCAACACGTGGATAAATTCCTAAGGATGAAATCTGCGTGTTTTGGATCACTTGAAATGGATTTTTTGATGTTAACAAGCAAAAATAAAGAGCAACGTCGCTAACTGACGTTGCCCTTTATTTTTTATCTCGGATCATTTTTTTATCTTTTCGACTTCTTATGACTCATGAAAGTGATTCTTAAACCGATTACAAGTAATATAACGCCTGCGACTGTTATCCAATTATTTGATTGACTTCCAGTTTTAGGAAGTACTTTTTTTGATTTGTTTAAATGATCATCGCTTGTTTTATTAGTTAAGTTGACGTTCGTCTTGTTATCCGAACTTGTTCTTGGGAAAGAGACACTTGCATGACGACTATCACTTGTGATAAATGTTGTATCTGCCGTATCGGTACTGTCACTTATTGTTCGAGTAGTATCTGAGCTATCGCTTGTAGTCGTTGTAATTAGGTATGACGCAGATCACTGTACCTTATGACGTGAAATGGGGAAGTACGATTTCCTTGAGAGGACTTGGTGATCGTACAGCAGGAGCATACAGTTTGACGAGAAGCGTTGATGGTACACTACGTCTGTATTCAACTTTTGGGGATAACCGAGCGAACTTAGATACACAAGTTCATCCTTATTATGGAAGTAGTGTCTATTATTCGATCGAAGTACTAGACGGAGAAACAAGCACCTATCAATATGAAGTCACGGGTAATGCGGTTATCAGGAATGCAATCAATGGATTCAATCAAGGCGATCCGTTAGAGGTTTCCGCTGGGAATATCATTAAAGTTTACCATGCGGAATCCAACACCCGAAGCAGACTGATGGTAAATGAAGTTGCGGAAAACTATACATTCGGCACCCTTTTCTCTTATTATCGAGTGACTGACAATGGCTTAGTTCCAATCAAACAGTTGGAAGCCGAAGCAGTTCCTCAGACATTTAACTTAGGTGAAAGCGCCGATGAACGCAATCTAAAGGAATTGGTTAGAAATGTACGAGTAAATGGCACAGTCGTAGACGCAAGCGAGTATGAAGTCACCTTACGTTCAGAACTTGATACGTCATTGATTGGTACGCGTGAAATCGATATTGAAGTCCGTACAACTGATGGACTAGGTATCGTACAACTGACAGTTCCTTATGAAGTGAAGTGGGGGAACTCGATCATCGCCCAAGATCAGGCAGCAAACTCTGATAAGACAGTAGCTGTTCTGTCATTGACCGAAGAGAATAATTTGCCAAAACTGACAGCTACGCAAGGAGACGGACTTGATTCTTTCAGTCCAGTAGCCTCTGCACCACAAGCAGTATTTTATCGAGGTGATCTTACTTCACCAAGATTCTCCCTTTTGACCAATAACTTGGCTGTGGACGCACAAACACTGAGAAGCAATTGGAACAATGTTCTTAGACAAAATGAATTAGCCTATGGTGATGTGCTTTCTTTTGAAGTTTTCGATTCTGCGGGGAATAACCTACTTGGAAATAAAACAGCTGTCTCAAGAAATGAACAGTTAGTAAAAGAAGTAATCGGTCATCCACAAGCTTTTTACGAACTGACAGCTAATGGGTTCAATCTTCTACGTATCAACCAATTAAAAGTAGAAACGCAAACCATTGAAAGTGGATTGACAGAAGAGGAATTAAGTCAAAATATCGAATCTTATCTGTCAACTGACGGATTCGATACGATCCATGTGACAAAGTTCATCCAATATCCTGACACAAGTAAAGCTGGAACAAGTAACGGGATCATCGAAGTAGAAGAAACATTAGCGACAGGTGGCACAGCTACGTATAACTATACGGTACCATTTATCGTGGAGAACTCGACGGAATGGATCGATGTCAAGATTCCTAAAAAATTGCTTTTTGGAACGACTGACGCAAATAGTTGATGGGCTTTTTGAGTATTATCGTGTAGGGTTAGGCTTTGACTGCGATGGACTTGATAGATTTGAATTCTTAGCTCTGTTACTAGCGTTTTGAGTTAAGTTATCTAATGCTGCGTGGGTGGATTTTCGTCTGGTTTTTACCTGATGAGAGGTTAGGCTTTTAGAAAGGCTCTGTTTGTAGTCCTCAACTGCTTTTTGTAATTTTTGAGGTGGATTTTCTAGTTTCGCCATCTCTTTCCTAGCATTCCAACCTAAAGATTGATCAGCTCTGAGTGCATTATCAATTTTTACTTGAGTAGTTACGTAATTTTGTATTGCATTTGTGATCTTATTTTTGTTAAAAAGTCTATTCATGAATGTATCTACCTTTTTACATTGTTTTAAATTATTTGTTTGTTTAGCTAGCAGCGACTTAAAATCATTTAAACTGGTCTCTTGTTTTGCCTCTTGTTTTTTAAATGATTGTTCTTTTTGCTTCTGTTGTGTCTTTTGTTTCGCCATTGTTTTTCTAGTATTATCAAAGGTCTTTAATATTTCTGGTGCTCGTGTTTTCAGTTCTTCTCGTAATTTTGATGCTTTTAATTCTGCCTTCGCATATACCTTGTTATCTTCAACTATTTTGTATTCAGGTGTATGTTTTCCATGTTTGGGTGTACTTTCCATAACATTTATATTATCTCGGAGTTGTGCTACAAGATCTTTTGTTGTAGGATCTTTAATCTCATTGATCATTTTATCTAATAGTGTTTCTTGCCTATAATCTGGTGAATTTGCAATATCTTCTTTTGGCATGTCAATTCCTCTTTTCTTTTTTTATTTGTATCTTTGTATTCACTTTATCATGCTTTCTTTTTGTTTTTGTTCCGTCTTTTTCTAAGGTGGAAAATATCTGGTACGGTTTTCTGATATTTTCCATAAAAAATAAAACAAGGGGCTCCTTTATGAAAAAAGATTCGTACCGATTTTTTTCAATCCTCATTTATCCTTGTTGTCAAAGGCTTTTTTTCTTCGTATCATTCTTTTTTATTTTTAGAAATTATGGTCCCAAGGCATGAAAAAAAACATGTTATAGTAAAAACATAAGTGAAGTTGGCAGAGGAATCAGCCGATTTTTACTGTCTATCTAAGCGAAAAACAGCTGTCCACAAAAATCAAATCGAGGAGGATGCATTTGAAAAAACTCATCACTAATTTAACACGTACAGATGTTTCGCCCCTGATTCTTCGGTTAAAAGGAGAGAAACATGCATTTACGTTTGAAGACATCGAAAAAGAAAGCGGGATAAAATTGACGAGCGCAGACAAATTTTTGATCCGTTCTGTCGCAGAGAAAAAATTCAAAATGCAAGTGGTGTGCGAAGCACCGGAGAACCAGCTGAAGTTCTTTCCAAAAGCAAAAGAACTTTCTTGATCACTCTATTTATTGTTCTATCTATGTAGCAAACAGGAAAAAATAACAAATATGTTATTAAAAGTGTTGCAATCGCATACAAAAAGAGTAAAAAACAAAATAGTCCTTTATTATAGGAGATGGAAACACGAGAATGTCAGACAGGGGGGATGGGATGCGTTGATTTTTTAGTTGTAAGTTGGTTGCTACATAGATAATAAAGGGGGAGTAATTGGATTGAAAAAGAAAATCATTGGTAGTCTATTACTATCAACGCTAGTGTTGACGAGTATGATAAATATGTTCATCAATGAAGACTTGCAAGCGGAAAATCACGTGCTCAATATCAGTCGCACGCTTCAAGAAGAAAAGGTGAACGATCTCAATCCTGGGGGAGAAGATGGTATCGGCAATGCCTGCCACTGATAGTCATCGAAAACTATCGCGCAGGTTATATCGGCTCTATCGACATCGTTCCTCAATAAAAAAGAACGATGAGAAGATAGATATTTTTTAGGAAACAAGCACATAACTTATGATCGCATAAGTATTTTCACACAGGACTAGCAAATAGTCCTGTGTGGGTATCATAAAAAAACTGAATAGAAACAATAATCAGCTTTACCACCATTGATAGAAAAGAGATAGAAAACCGAGAAAAGGAATCGGTCCTCTATCTCTTTTTGCTGTACAAACGCATGTTTCTCCTGTTTTTTGCATGGATTCCTTTAAAGAAAGTGTACCATGCTTTCTTGATACGTTTAGAACACCTTTTTCTAGAGGATAGAAAAAGGTAAGTCAAGAGAATAAGGAGAGTCGTTTGAAGAGAACTCAGAAAAAAGGACACTGTATGAGATCAGGTGTCCTTTTGTGAAATCTGCTATTATTGCGTACGGATAGATGTGAGACTGATTTCGCCAGAAGACAAACTCATTTCCTGTTCATTTGTTTGGACGATCAGTTCGCCATGATCACCGATTTCTTTTGCAAGACCGACATAAGTCGTTCCTTTCTGATTGAACGACACGGTTTTTCCCAATACGAATGATTTTTCTTTATAGAAGTCCAATGCTTTTTTCGGTTGAGAAAGATAGGTGAACAATTTCTGCCAGATTTTGCTGATTAGCTGATTCCTTGTGATACTCGCTTGTCCATCAGGAAAGACAGAGGTGGCTTTTTCTTGGAGATCAGCTGGAAAATGATTTTGAGGAACAGAAAAATTCAGCCCGATCCCGATGATGATATGACTGATCCTGCCGCTTTCCATATCACTGACTGCTTCAGATAAAATCCCACAGACTTTTTTTCCATCCATGTAGATGTCATTGACCCATTTGATCGAAGCAGAACGACCGGTAACAGATTCAATGGCTTTCACACAGGCACTGGCTGCGATGATCGTATATTGAGGCAGTTCATCAAACCGTTTGTCTGGATGGAGTAAGAGACTCATGTAGATTCCTCGTCCAGGTTCGGCAAAAAAAGGTCGTCCAAAACGTCCACGAGCTTGTTCTTGTGTATCAGCAACAAATAACTTCGAAACAGAATCTCCGTGAGCTGCTGCCAATTTGGCATCTTTCATCGTAGATTCAGAAGTCAACATCGTTTGTACCTTCAAATCGGGAATAAAAGACCGTAGCTCTTGCTGGATTTCTTTTGCATCTAGTACGTCAGAGGGCAGGTAACGATACCCTGTAGGCCCGTGCTCAAAACGATAGCCTGCCTTTTCCAATTCTTTGATGGCTTTCCAAATACTTGTCCGGGAAACTTCCAGTTGCTGTGCTAACTTTTCTCCGGAAAGAAAATCTGGTGTCTCTTTCAATAAATGAAGTACTTTGTCTTTTGTTGTCATGGCACCAAGCTCCTTTCTCATCCATTCTATCAGGAAGAAGGAGAGAACAAAATAGTTTTCGAAGAAACAACGGTTGATACATAAAGCAAAAACGAAAGAAGAAAAGAGAAAAAAGAAGAGGGTGGGCGTTCATTTTTTGTCCCAGCCTCGTTCTGATTATGAAGATAAAAGTACTTGATCGTCTTTCAATGTCGTGCCGCTGTTTTGTTTGAACAACGCCAATAGTTGAGGTACTGTGAGCTGCTGTTTTTCCTCTTGCTGGATATCGACGACGATCCTTCCTTGATGAAGCATGATCAGTCGATTTCCATAGCGGATCGCGTCTTCCATGTCATGTGTGACCATGAAAGCAGTGAGATTCTGCTCGGTGATCAGCTTTTCTGTCAAGTCCATGACAGTTTTGGAAGTAGCCGGGTCAAGCGCTGCGGTGTGTTCATCTAATAAGATCAGTTCTGGACGCTGTAATGTGGCCATTAACAGCGTGATGGCTTGACGTTGTCCCCCAGACAGCAAACCGATTTCTGAGGATAAACGATTTTCCAAACCCAAATTCAGCCGAGCCAGCTGTTCTTTGAAAAATTTTCGGTCTTGCGGTTTGACACCACGGAAGAAGCCGCGCTTTTTTCCTCGTTTCATAGCAAGAGCAAGATTTTCTTCTACCGTTAAACGAACGGCTGTCCCTAGTTTAGGATCTTGGAATACGCGACTGATGGATTTCGAACGTTCGACAACGGATTTTTTCGTGATATTTTTTCCATTCAATAAAATCTGTCCCTGATCGACAGAAAATGTACCGGCGATGCTGTTCAGCAAAGTAGATTTACCAGCCCCATTTCCGCCGATGATCGTCACGAAGTCGCCGGGTTCTAAGGAAAGATTAATCCCTTTCAGGACATGGTTTTCGTTGATCGTTCCTTTTTCAAAGGTATGATGGAGATTTTCCAATGTTAAGACGTCATTCATTTGACACTACCGCCTTTCTTCTTTTGAGATAAATGGAATTTTTGCTGAATCTGCGGGAAAGAAAGACAGATCACTAGCACGAAAGCAGAAGCAAGTTTCGAATCACTTGGTTCAACATTCAGTTCGAAGACTAACGCTAAAATAAAGCGGTAAATGACCGCACCTAAAACGACAGTCAAGAGACGGAGCAATAGTGGCTGGTTACGTAACAAAACTTCTGCGATGATAATAGAAGCTAGTCCAATCACGATCGTTCCAATACCAGAATTCAAATCAGCAAAGCCGTTGTTTTGCGCAAGCAAGGAGCCAGAAAGAGCAATGCATCCATTAGAGATCATATAACCGATGATCTTCATATTATCGGTGTTGATCCCGTTTGCTTCGCTCATTGCCAGATTATCGCCAGTTGCACGAATGGCAAGACCTGTTTCTGTACGTAAGAACAAAACAAGTAAACATATAACGATCAAAGCAAAAAGCAGACCGACGATCAGTACAGCGTTGTCTTTTGTTATGCCGAATGACTCGACCCAATGAAAGATCGTTGGCTGACCCAATAAAGAGATGTTCGGCGCACCCATCACACGGGATGTGACAGAGTATAAACCAGTCATGGTGATGATCCCTGCAAGAAGGGCGGGGATTTTTAATTTTGTGTGAAGCAGTCCGGAAACAAGCCCTGCTGCCGCACCCCCCAAAAAGCCTAGAAGACAAGCTGTCAATGGGTGATAGCCATTTGTAATACTTACTGCCGCGATCCCTGCGCCTAAAGGAAAGCTTCCTTCAGCAGTCAAGTCGGCAATGTCCAAGATACGGAAAGTGATATACACACCAATCGCAAGCAGGGCCCATAAGACCCCTTGCGATGCAGATGATAAGAAAAGAGAGAGCAGATTTGTCATGAGAATCCTCCTGTGTTTTATTCAGCTTCTTTGATGCTGTCTGGATTGATACCTAATGCTTTGGCCATGTCTTTATTGACATACAGTTCCAAATCATTTGCTGTTTCGACAGGAAGTTCACTTGGCTTCTTGCCGTCTAAGATTTTTGCTGCCATGATCCCCGTTTGTTTGCCCAAGCTTTCGTAGTCGATCCCTACTGTTGCTAGACCGCCGTCTTTGACTTGATCAACTGCGCCAGCAACGACAGGTGTTTTTGTTTCTTTTGCGACTTCACCGACAACACTTGCCGCACTTGCGAACGTGTTATCAGTAGGAATATAGATTCCGTCTACATCTTTAGCTAGACTTTTCGTCACTTGTTGGACATCATTTGTGGAATTTGCTGTCAGTACTTTGACTTTGACGCCCGCTTTTTTCAATTCTTTTTCTGCCAAATCAGCTTGGATCTTAGAGTTTGCTTCATCGTTGTTATACATGATGCCGATTGTTTTGGCGTCTGGCACGATAGTTAACAGTAAGCCGATTTGTTTTTCGATTGGCACCATATCTGTCGTGCCAGTCACATTGCCGCCAGGTTTTTCATTGGATGTGACTAAATGAGCTTGTTCCAAGTCTGTGACCGCTGTGACAGTCATCGGGATAGTGGTTGTTTCATTTAATAAAGATTGTGCTGCTGGGGTGGCGATCCCAAGTAGCAAATCAGGATCTTCTTTGACGAGCTTCTCACTCATGCTTTTCAGGTTGTCTTGATTGTTTTGGGCATTTTGATAATCGATTGTTAGATTATCGCCTTCTTTATACCCTTCTTCTGCTAATCCTTCTTTGAATCCTTTATAGGCAGCGTCTAACGAGTTATGTTGTACAAGTTGCAATACGCCAATTGTTTTTTGTCCATCTGATGCCTCTGCGGAATTGTCTTTTTGTGCGCAACCTCCTCAAGCTAGTAGCAGAGCAGCGCCTAATCCAATTAATATGTTTTTTTTCATTTCTTTTTCCTCCTTAATTTTGGGAAACAAAAAATCCATTCAGACAAAATGTCCAAATGGATTGAAAAGTCGGAAAATAAATTGAAAAGTAGAATGCTTGATACTTTTACTTTGTATTTTCACTGCTCAGCCACTTAGCATTTTGTCTACGTGGCTTTTTGCTGCAATACAAAGTTCTTTAGCCATCATAGATACAAACTGTCGTTTAACGTTTGTATCCATCATGATGAATACAAACCTATCTAAAGTAGCTAAAGTAAAAGTTATTCAGTTGTGTTGGTACGATTTGCTTGATATTGGTTCGCATAGAAGTTCCTCCACAAAATGAATTTTCTAAAGTATAACCGAGAAAAAATGGTCTGTCAATTAAGAATTGTCAGATAATTGAAAACATAAAATTGAAAACATTAAGAAAATATTGCGAAAAAGCAGAAGAAACGCCAGGAAGTGTTGACTTTTATAGAAAATAAGTGTAGTATATGAAGTTGCAAAAACTATCTGATGAAGAAAAGGCAGAAACGAAATATTGTCCGTTTCGGCTTTAATATAAGGAAACAAAAGTAGAAGCTCACGAAGTAAGGTTTCAAGAGAATGTTCTATTTTTGGTTTTTTTTTGCCTAAAAGCCGCAAAAAATGTCTGTTGTTGCCTAAAAATAATATTTGAAATATTATTGTAACAATTGATCGGGTAGTCTTTTTGAATGACATTTTAGAGGGGTGAAGAGCTTGGCTGGACACGTAGTAAAATACGGAAAACATCGCGAACGTAGAAGTTTCGCAAGAATCAGTGAAGTGTTGGAATTACCAAATTTGATCGAAATTCAAACAGACTCTTACCAATGGTTCTTAGATGAGGGACTTAGAGAAATGTTTGAAGACATTTTGCCAATCGATGACTTCAATGGCAATCTATCTTTGGAATTTGTAGATTATGAATTGAAAGAACCAAAGTATACAGTAGCAGAAGCTCGTGCGCATGATGCAAACTACTCTGCACCATTACATGTAACATTGCGTTTGACAAACCGCGAGACTGGCGAAATCAAAGCAAAAGAAGTATTCTTCGGTGATTTCCCATTAATGACAGAACAAGGAACATTCATCATCAACGGGGCAGAGCGAGTAATCGTTTCTCAGTTAGTCCGTTCACCAGGTGTCTATTTCCATGGAAAAGTCGATAAAAACGGAAAAGAAGGATTCGGTTCTACTGTTATCCCTAACCGTGGCGCTTGGCTAGAGATGGAAACTGATGCAAAAGACATCTCTTATGTACGTATCGACCGTACACGTAAGATTCCTTTAACCGTATTAGTTCGTGCGTTAGGATTTGGTTCCGATGATACGATCTTTGAAATCTTCGGCGACAGCGAAACATTACGCAATACAGTCGAAAAAGACTTGCATAAAAACGCAAGCGACTCAAGAACAGAAGAAGGTTTGAAAGACGTTTACGAACGTTTGCGTCCAGGCGAACCAAAAACAGCAGACAGCTCACGTAACTTGCTGAATGCTCGTTTCTTCGATCCAAAACGTTACGACTTAGCAAACGTTGGTCGTTACAAAGTAAACAAAAAATTAGATTTGAAAACACGTCTATTGAATCTGACATTAGCTGAAACATTAGTTGATCCAGAAACAGGCGAGATCATCGTTGAAAAAGGAACAGTTCTGACTCACCAAGTCATGGAAACATTAGCTCCTTTTATTGATAACGGTCTAAATTCAGTGACTTACTATCCATCAGAAGATGGTGTGGTCACAGATCCAATGACTGTCCAAGTCATCAAAGTATTTTCACCAAGAGATCCTGAACGTGAAGTGAACGTGATCGGAAACGGCTATCCAGAAGCAGCTGTAAAAACAGTTCGTCCAGCCGACATCATTGCTTCAATGAGCTATTTCTTGAACTTGATGGAAGGTATCGGCAATGTCGATGATATCGACCACTTAGGAAATCGTCGTATCCGTTCAGTCGGTGAACTTTTACAAAACCAATTCCGTATCGGGCTAGCACGTATGGAACGTGTGGTTCGTGAAAGAATGTCGATCCAAGATACTGAAACATTGACACCTCAACAATTGATCAATATCCGTCCAGTTGTGGCAAGTATCAAAGAATTCTTTGGTTCTTCTCAGTTGTCACAGTTCATGGATCAAACAAATCCTCTTGGCGAATTGACACACAAACGTCGTCTTTCAGCCTTAGGACCTGGCGGATTGACTCGTGACCGTGCCGGTTATGAAGTTCGTGACGTTCACTACTCCCACTATGGCCGTATGTGTCCGATCGAAACTCCTGAAGGCCCAAACATCGGGTTGATCAATAGTTTGTCCAGTTATGCGAAAGTAAATAAATTCGGATTTATCGAAACACCTTATCGTCGTGTAGACCGCGAAACAGGTCGGGTTACTGACCAAATCGACTACTTGACAGCAGATATCGAAGACCATTACATCGTAGCCCAAGCAAACAGCCCATTGAATGAAGATGGAACATTTGCTCAAGACGTTGTTATGGCGCGTGCTCAAAGTGAAAACTTAGAAGTATCTATTGATAAAGTAGACTACATGGACGTATCACCTAAACAAGTAGTTGCCGTTGCGACAGCATGTATTCCTTTCTTGGAAAACGATGACTCCAACCGTGCCTTGATGGGTGCCAACATGCAGCGTCAAGCAGTGCCGTTGATCAATCCTCAAGCACCATGGGTTGGTACTGGTATGGAATACAAATCAGCGCATGACTCAGGAGCTGCTTTGTTATGTAAACATGACGGTGTCGTTGAATACGTTGATGCTTCTGAAATCCGTGTACGCCGCGACAACGGTGCATTAGATAAATACGATGTGACAAAATTCCGTCGTTCAAACTCCGGAACAAGCTACAACCAACGTCCAATCGTTCATTTGGGTGAGAAAGTCGAAAAAGGAGATACTCTGGCAGACGGACCATCTATGGAACAAGGCGAAATGGCTCTAGGTCAAAACGTTTTAGTTGGTTTCATGACTTGGGAAGGGTACAACTATGAAGATGCGATCATCATGAGCCGTCGTTTGGTAAAAGATGACGTATACACTTCTATTCATATTGAAGAATATGAATCAGAAGCCCGCGATACAAAATTAGGACCTGAAGAAATCACACGCGAAATCCCTAATGTCGGGGAAGACGCATTGAAAGATTTAGACGAAATGGGTATTATCCGTATCGGTGCAGAAGTCCAAGATGGCGATTTGCTTGTAGGGAAAGTCACGCCAAAAGGGGTAACAGAATTATCTGCAGAAGAACGTCTATTGCATGCGATCTTTGGCGAAAAAGCTCGTGAAGTCCGCGATACATCATTACGTGTACCGCATGGCGGCGGCGGGATCGTTCACGATGTGAAAATCTTTACTCGTGAAGCTGGAGATGAATTGTCACCAGGCGTAAACATGTTAGTTCGTGTTTATATCGTTCAAAAACGTAAAATCCATGAAGGGGATAAAATGGCCGGTCGTCACGGAAATAAAGGGGTTGTATCCCGTATTATGCCGGAAGAAGATATGCCATTCCTACCTGACGGAACACCAATCGATATCATGCTGAATCCTTTAGGGGTGCCTTCACGTATGAACATCGGACAAGTATTGGAATTACACTTGGGTATGGCTGCACGTCAGTTAGGTATCCACGTAGCAACGCCAGTATTCGATGGTGCAAGTGATGAAGACGTATGGGAAACAGTTCGTGAAGCCGGTATGGCCAGCGATGCGAAAACTGTTCTGTACGACGGACGTACAGGTGAACCATTTGACGGACGTGTGTCTGTCGGTGTGATGTACATGATCAAACTTGCTCACATGGTCGATGACAAATTGCATGCACGTTCAATAGGACCTTACTCATTGGTTACACAACAACCATTGGGAGGTAAAGCTCAATTTGGTGGACAACGTTTTGGTGAAATGGAAGTATGGGCACTGGAAGCTTACGGTGCGGCTTATACTTTACAAGAAATCTTGACATACAAATCAGATGACGTAGTCGGACGTGTGAAAACATACGAAGCAATCGTCAAAGGTGAACCAATTCCAAAACCAGGTGTACCGGAATCCTTCCGCGTATTGGTGAAAGAATTGCAATCACTAGGTCTGGACATGCGTGTCTTGGATATCGAAGAGACAGAGATCGAACTTCGCGACATGGACGATGAAGACGACGATTTGATCACTGTTGATGCTTTGACAAAATTTGCCGAACAGCAAACTGCCAAAGAATTAGAAAAGAAAGCTGCTGAACAAGTGGAAGATGAAAGAGACGATGTCATCCAAAACTTTGAAACCGCAGAAGATAATTTAGACTAATCCGGTCTATGAGCTGCAAGGCGGTCGAAGATCAGCCGTCTTGCGGTTTGCCATTAAATGAAATGGAGGGAACCCCTTTTGATCGATGTAAATAAATTCGAAAGTATGCAAATAGGTTTGGCTTCTCCCGAAAAAATCAGAAGCTGGTCTTACGGTGAAGTAAAAAAACCTGAGACGATTAACTATCGTACCTTAAAACCTGAACGCGAAGGGTTGTTCTGTGAGCGGATTTTTGGTCCTACAAAAGACTGGGAATGTGCCTGCGGAAAATACAAACGTATCCGTTATAAAGGAATCGTTTGTGATCGATGCGGAGTGGAAGTGACTCGTTCGAAAGTTCGCCGTGAACGCATGGGACATATTGAATTAGCAGCTCCTGTTTCACATATCTGGTACTTTAAAGGGATTCCTTCACGTATGGGACTTGTATTAGACATGAGCCCACGCGCTTTGGAAGAAATCATTTATTTTGCTTCATATGTGGTTATCGAACCAGGAAACACGAATTTAGAGAAAAAACAATTGTTGACAGAACGCGAATATCGCGAAAAACGTGAACAATATGGACAAGAGTTCCAAGCTGCTATGGGTGCAGAAGCGATCAAACAATTACTTGATAATGTTGATCTAGATGCAGAAGCAGCCGAATTGAAAGAAGAATTGAAATCTGCACAAGGACAAAAACGTACACGTGCGATCCGCCGTTTGGATATTTTAGAAGCATTCCGCGCTTCAGGAAATCAACCAAGCTGGATGGTTATGGATGTTATCCCTGTTATTCCACCAGATTTGCGCCCAATGGTTCAATTAGAAGGTGGACGTTTTGCAACAAGTGACTTGAATGATCTTTACCGTCGTGTCATCAACCGTAATAACCGTTTGAAACGTTTATTAGACTTGAACGCACCTGGAATCATCGTTCAAAACGAAAAACGCATGTTGCAAGAAGCAGTAGATGCATTGATCGATAACGGTCGTCGCGGACGTCCAGTAACTGGACCAGGTAACCGCCCATTGAAATCTCTTTCTCATATGTTGAAAGGGAAACAAGGTCGTTTCCGTCAAAACTTGCTAGGTAAACGTGTGGACTACTCCGGTCGTTCCGTTATCGTTGTTGGACCTTTCTTGAAGATGTACCAATGTGGACTTCCAAAAGAAATGGCCATCGAATTATTCAAACCATTCGTGATGCGTGAGCTTGTTCAACGTGAACTAGCTTCAAACATCAAAAATGCGAAACGTAAAATCGAACGTCAAGAAGACGAAGTATGGGATGTCTTAGAAGACGTAATCAAGGAACACCCAGTATTGCTGAACCGGGCACCTACGCTTCACCGACTTGGTATCCAAGCATTCGAACCAGTTTTAGTACAAGGACGCGCAATCCGTTTGCATCCACTTGTATGTGAAGCTTATAATGCCGATTTCGATGGAGACCAAATGGCTGTCCACGTGCCATTGAATGAAGAAGCACAAGCAGAAGCACGTATGTTGATGTTAGCTGCTCAAAACATCTTGAATCCTAAAGATGGTAAACCAGTTGTTACTCCTTCTCAAGATATGGTTCTAGGTAACTACTACTTGACAATGGAAGAAGAAGGACGCGAAGGCGAAGGAATGGTCTTCAGAGATCAAAACGAAGCTGTTATCGCATGGCGCAACGGATACGTTCATTTACATTCACGTATCGGTGTGAACCCTAACTCATTAGGTGAAAAACCATTTACTGAATGGCAAAAAGAACGTACGATGATCACAACAGTTGGTAAGATCATTTTCAACGAGATCATGCCTCCTGAATTCCCTTATCTGAATGAACCAACAGACTTCAACTTGACCGTCCAAACACCGGACAAATACTTTGTTGAAGCTGGTACGGATATTCCTGCACATATCAAAGAGCAAGAATTAGTATTACCGTTCAAGAAGAAAAACTTAGGGAACATCATCGCAGAAGTCTTCAAACGATTCAAAGTAACAGAAACTTCTAAGATGCTTGACCGTATGAAAGACTTAGGGTACAAACATTCAACACATGCCGGTATCACAGTAGGGATCGCTGACATCAGTGTACTGAATGAAAAACAAGAAATTATTGAAAATGCCCATAAACAAGTTGAAACTATTACAAAACAATTCCGTCGTGGTCTGATTACAGATGACGAGCGTTATGAACGTGTCATTGCTGTTTGGAACGCTGCAAAAGACAGCATCCAACAAAAACTGATGGAAGGTTTGGAAGCGAAAAACCCAATCTTCATGATGTCTGATTCTGGAGCTCGTGGGAACATTTCCAACTTTACACAGCTTGCCGGAATGCGTGGTTTGATGGCCGCTCCTAATGGTCGAATCATGGAATTGCCAATCATTTCAAACTTCCGTGAAGGACTATCTGTCTTGGAAATGTTTATCTCAACTCACGGGGCTCGTAAAGGGATGACCGATACAGCCTTGAAGACTGCCGATTCAGGTTACTTGACTCGTCGTCTGGTTGATGTGGCTCAAGATGTAATCATTCGTGAAGAAGATTGCGGTACTGACCGAGGTCTTGAGATCCAAGCAATCCGTGAAGGAAATGAAATCATCGAATCATTAGAAGATCGTTTAGTGGGACGTTACACTCGTAAAGAAGTACGTCATCCTGAAACAAATGAATTGATCATCGCAGGAAACCAATTGATTTCCGAAGACATCTCAAAACAAATCGTTGATGCAGGTGTCGAAACAGTGACGATCCGTTCTGTCTTCACATGTAATACAAAACATGGTGTCTGCAAACATTGTTACGGACGCAACCTTGCAACTGGCTCTGACGTTGAAGTCGGCGAAGCAGTTGGTACGATCGCCGCTCAATCAATCGGTGAACCTGGTACTCAGTTGACGATGCGTACATTCCATACGGGTGGGGTTGCCGGAGACGATATCACTCAAGGTCTTCCTCGTGTCCAAGAAATCTTTGAAGCACGTAATCCGAAAGGGCAAGCAGTGATCACAGAAGTAACAGGGGATGTCATCGATATCTCAGAAGATCCTGCAACACGTACCAAAGAAGTAACAATCAAAGGAAAAACAGATACACGTACGTATACTGTTCCTTATACAGCACGTATGAAAGTAGCAGAAGGCGATATGATCCACCGTGGTGCACCATTGACAGAAGGATCAATCGATCCAAAACAATTGTTGCAAGTCCGCGATGTATTATCTGTTGAAAACTACTTGCTTCGTGAAGTACAACGTGTTTACCGTATGCAAGGGGTAGAAATCGGCGACAAGCATATCGAAGTAATGGTTCGTCAAATGCTGCGTAAAGTTCGTGTAATGGATCCAGGAGATACAGATATCTTGCCAGGTACATTATTAGACATCGCAGACTTTAAAGATCAAAACTACAATACGCTAGTCTCAGGAGGCGTTCCTGCAACTTCTCGACCAGTCTTGCTAGGTATCACAAAAGCATCATTAGAAACAAATAGTTTCTTATCTGCTGCATCATTCCAAGAAACAACTCGTGTCTTGACGGATGCTGCGATCCGCGGTAAGAAAGATCCTCTTCTTGGTTTGAAAGAAAATGTTATTATCGGTAAGATCATCCCAGCTGGTACTGGTATGCAACGTTACCGTGACATGGAACCAAAAGAAGTCGGTGTAGCAAGTGAAAATGTCTACAGTATTTCAGATATTGAAGCGCAAATGGCTGCAGAAGACGCAATGAACAATCAAACAAAATAGAGGTTGTGACAGAAGTTACTTCTGGAACATCGTGTATAAGAGGTTGTGAAATCAGCGTTTTGACCTGAGTATTAGAGAAATAAACGAAAAAATAGTTCCTCATATTTTGCCGTTTGTTGAGCTAATACCGAAGGTCAGCTGATTGAACACCGTTTATTCGGAAAAAGGGAGTGTGACAAGTTTTTTGTCACACTCCCTTTTTTTGCTTATATGAAGTAGTTTACCTCTCATCTGTTTGGTTAGAAGAAAGAGTAGGAGATGATCTTGAAGCTACAGGTTTTGCTATGTCAGCTAACTGTTTACTGCGTTTCACTTTTTGTTTTATTTCTTTTACTGTAGTTAGGGATACGCCAAAAAATGTTGCCACATGTTTTTGTTTAGTATAGGGTATTGTTAATGCTTCTTCGATTTGATTACGTAATTTTTGTGGTATCCTTTGATTTTTTTCTCTGGAAATTTTTCCGAATTTCCCATGAAAAAGCTGATGGGTCATTTTTTCATCATAGTCTTCTTCAAAATGTTTTTGGTATATATTATTTACTGTAAAGTTAGACACGCCAAAAAATGCGGCAATCTGCCTTTGACTAAGATTAGGCAATCTTAATGCATGTGTGATCTGTTCGCGTAATTTCTGTGATAAACCCCTTTTTTCTCTTTTTCTGGAAATTTCGCCGAATTCCTTGTATAAGACTTGATATGTATGATTTTGAGCATCACCTTCTGCAAGTTGTTTGAGGTATATATTGCTTACTAAACATGAGGATACGCCAAAAAATGTGGCAATTTGACTTTGTTTAATATCAGGCATTGTTAATGCGTGTTCGATTTGATTACGCAATTCTTGTGATAGTCTTTTATTCTTTCCTTCTCTAGAAGGAATAGGACCAAATGTCTCATACAAAAGCTGATAAGCGTTATTTCCATCATTTCCTTCTACTAGATTGCTCGTTTTTTGTCCATCCACAACAAAGGAAGGTCCTGGCTCAGTAGGCGAGATGGGTTCTTCGTTCGTTTGTTGATGGAAGATTGGATCGGGCAATGGTTCATCAATAAATTGTCGCTCCTCTCTTGTGAGAGACTCGTGCTCCATTAAGTTATGGAAACGATAACCTTCCCCAAAGATGTCAATAGGTGGAGATGAAAATGACTCCTCAAATGGCGAATGTTCAGGTGAATTTGGAATAACTGAAGCTAGTTCATTAACGAGTTGCTTCTCATCTTCTAGGAGAGTTAGAGCATCATCCTTTGAATGAGAATCAAATTCGTGGGAAGTTACAGGGGGCGTTTTTATTTTTTTGTTCGCTTTAGTTAATAGTTCATCAAATGCAATAAAGTCAGTGGATGTATCTGAATGTTTTCTTTTTGCTTTAGGCATAGTTATCCCTCCGATAACATGGATTTGTTTATTCGCATGAAAAAATAAAGGTACATAATTTTGGAATAAGCATACCATATAAAACTTATACACAACGTGGCTGAAAAGACAACTTTTTCTTGCCTGTGGAAAAAATAGTTTAACACAAACCTTATAGTTATCCACAACCAATTAAAAGAGAAGGAAAATGAAGAAAAATCTGCTAAAATACCGGGAGGGGGTAAAAACAAGCAAAATAATTTTAATTATCTATAAAACAGGTATGATGAGAAAAAAGGGGGATTTTATATGACAAAAAAAGCAGTTTTCGCAGGCGGATGCTTTTGGTGTATGGTCAAACCATTTGAAGAGCAGCCAGGGATCATTTCTGTGACATCCGGTTATACAGGCGGGCATGTACCAAATCCAACTTACGAACAAGTAACAACAGGCACAACAGGGCATACAGAAGCCGTAGAGATCGAATATGACCCAGAAGTTATTTCTTATGATCAGTTGGTGGAAATCTATTGGCAGCAAACCGATCCGACTGACGCGTTAGGACAGTTCGCTGATCGTGGTGATTCTTATCGACCAGTGATCTACTATAGTGATGAAGAAGAACGAAACATTGCAGAGCGTTCAAAACAAGCATTGCAAGACAGCGGGCGATTCGATAAGCCGATCGTGACAAAAATCGAACCAAGAAGCGAATTTTATCCTGCAGAAGATTACCATCAGGATTATTACAAGAAAAACAAGCTCCATTACAATCTTTATCGAGAAGGTTCTGGACGTGCCGGTTTCATTCGTCGACATTGGGGCGGCAAAAAATAAGAAGCCGAAAAAGCTACTTCTGGAACACCGTATATCAGAGGTTGTGACAAGTCGTTTGTCACAACCTTTTTTCAATACCTAAAATGAAGGACGATCAGCAAGGCACTACTCAAAAAAGGAATGAAAGGCAGCTTTTCCAACTTTTTTTTATGACAGATAAAGTAAACAGAAAAAAAGGATATTCCAAACAGGCTAGCCAGAAACAAGACCCGAAGCAACTCTTCCAGAGGCAAGCCCCCACTCCAAGAAAGCACCAACAGAGTATCGCCAGCTCCGAGATAGGATTGACCATAGCGAAGGCATACAGCGCCTACGATGAACGTTAACAACATACTGTGCCATTGGAAAACGCCGGCCTGCAACCAAAAAATCCATAAGACAGCCCAGGAGCAGAATAGCGTGTGAGAATGGACCATGAAGTAAAACAAGTCTATCAACGAAAATAGCAAAGCCGAAAGCACCCAAATGAACGTCGAAAAATTTCTTGCGGAAGAAAAAGTAAAGAACCAGACAAAAAGACCACCACATAAGACTTCTGCCAGCAAATAGTAGAAGGGCAACCGACACCGGCAATAGCGGCAGCGAAAACGTTGGACGATGATCGAGAGAATCGGAATCAATTCATACCAAGAAAGCGAACGACAGCATTTGACACAATGGGATCTAGGATAAATAATAGAGTGACCTAACGGAATCCGCTGGGCGGTTAAACATAAAAATGACCCAATACTGCAACCAATGATAAAATAAAGTAACACGCCATCTCCCCCTTTTCAAAACCAAGATACGCAAGCTTAAACTAAATTTTTGTACATACATAAAATTTGAGGTGAAAAAATGAACGTTTCAATCGGATTAGATATCGGAACCACACAAACCAAAGCAGTTGCTTTCACAGATGAAGCCCAAGAAGCAGCATCCGCTTATTTTCGCTACCCTTTGATCCAAGAAACACAAGGGATGGCAGAACAAGATCAGGAATTGATCTTTCAAGGCGTCTGCACCGTTATAAAAGAAGTAATTAAACAGTTGCCTTCAGACACGACCATTCAATTTGTCTCCTTCTCCTCTGCGATGCATAGCCTGATATTGTTGGATGAAGAGAAAACACCGTTATCTCGAATGATCACTTGGGCAGATAACCGAGCAGCGGACGAAGCAGAAAAACTGAAATATACCGTGCTTGGCAAAGAATTTTATCGGCAGACTGGGACACCGATCCATCCAATGACACCATTGAACAAAATCAAGTGGCTGCAAAACAGCCAACCTGAATTATTCAAAAAAACTGCTTATTTTGCCGGTATCAAAGACTATATCTTTTATAGATTGTTTGGCGAACTCATCAGCGATTACGGAACAGCTTCAGGAACTGGATACTTTGACATCCATGAATTCCAATGGGCAGAAGAAGTGCTTGACTACTTGGGCATTCGAACAGAACAATTGCCGCAAGTGTTTCCTTCCACCTATCAAGTAACAGGTCTACCGTCAGAAACAGCAGCAGAACTAGGTTTGCCAAATGATATATCATTTGTTTTGGGAGGGGCAGACGGGCCGCTTTCTAATCTAGGGTTAGGCGCTTTTGGTGATACGATTGCCGCTTTGACTGTAGGAACGAGCGGAGCACTTCGTTTTATTACTACTCAGCCTCAGTTCCATCCAGAAATGGAGACGTTTTGTTATGTTCTGGATCAGAAACATTGGGTAGTGGGAGGAGCGACTAGCAATGGTGCTGGCATCTTTGATTGGGCAGGGCACACATTTTTACAGGAAGTCGTTCAATCTGCTAAAGAAAAAGGCGAAAATCCATATGATGCACTGCTTTCGGCTATTGCTTTTGTGCCAGCAGGTGCCAATGGTCTGATTTTTCATCCCTATTTGCTTGGCGAGCGAGCACCGCTTTGGGACGCAGATGCGTTTGGCAGTTTTATCGGCTTGCAGCGGCAACATACAGAAAAAGAAATGATGAAGGCGATTCTAGAAGGGATCTGTCTCAACCTTTATCGAATTTTAAAAGGAGTTTGCCAAGAAAATCAGCTCACAGAGATCCGTGCTACAGGCGGTTTTGCTCAATCTCCGATTTTTCGTCAGATGATGGCTGATGTACTGGGTTACCCGCTTGTTTTCCCTACTGTCACAGAAGCATCCGCATTAGGAGCTGTGATTTTAGGCTGGCGAAGCATCGGAAAGATTCAAAGTATCAGTGAAGCACAGGAATTGATAGAATTGAAAGCGCAAGTCGGAGTACAAGAAAACGATCATAAAAAATATCAGAAAATCTATCCATTATTTGTTTCGACACAAAAGCATTTAGCACAGACTTATCAGCAATTTGCTGAACTGCGAGAAGAATTAGCTGATTCTGAAAAATGATTGGCTTTACGGATAAAAAAGCGAAATGAAAATCGTTCTCAGGTAAAGGATTTTGTTGTACTTTTCATTGAAAGTCTACTATTATTTTAAGTGTAAGAAAATGTTAGGAGGCAAGAAAGATGAAATTCCAACAAACCAAAGAAGTATTAAATCAATTAGTTGCAGATCTAAGCCAAATGTCTGTTGTTGTTCACCAAACACATTGGTACATGAGAGGACCAGGTTTCCTTACATTGCACCCAATGATGGATGAGTTCATGGACGATTTGAACGCTCAGTTAGATGAAGTATCCGAACGCTTGATCACATTAGACGGTTCACCTTATTCTACATTACGTGAATTTGCAGATAACACGAAAATCCCTGATGAAGTAGGACGTTGGGACCGCACGATTCCTGAACGTTTGGAAACACTTGTTGCAGGCTACCGTTATCTAGCAGATCTTTACCAAAAAGGAATCGAAGTTTCTGGAGAAGAAGGCGACGATCCAACACAAGATATCTTTATCGAATTCAAAACAGCCACAGAAAAACGTATCTGGATGATCCAAGCTCATCTAGGCAAAGCGCCAGAGATCGACGCGTAAAAACTTTGTTGAACTTGACCGAAAAAAGGACGCAGAACTTGATAGTTCAGCGTCCTTTTTGTTTTTCATTTTGGCAGGAAACGACCCTTTTATATAAAAGAAAGAAAAAGAAGTAAAGTTTCATATAAATTTTTCAATCAAGCAGAAAAACGTTGACATTGACTAGATTAGCGGGTAATATGTTAAATGGTATTGTTTGCCCCACAAAGAGCCCCGGAAACTCGAAGTGTATGTCAAACATCAGAACTTAAATTGGAGGAAAATAACGTGCGTACAACATATATGGCCAAACCAGGCGAAGTAGAACGTAAATGGTATGTAGTAGACGCAACTGATGTTCCATTGGGACGTCTTTCAACAGTTGTTGCATCTGTACTACGTGGTAAAAATAAACCAACTTTCACACCTCATTTGGATACTGGCGATTTCGTCATCGTCATCAATGCAGACAAAGTGAAATTAACAGGTAAAAAAGCGACTGACAAAATTTATTACCGTCACAGCAACTACCCAGGAGGATTGAAATCAATCACTGCTGGCGAATTGCGTGCTAAAAATTCTCGTCGTTTGATCGAAACTTCTGTAAAAGGTATGCTTCCTAAAAACACTTTAGGCCGCAAACAATTTACAAAATTGAACGTATACGGTGGAGCAGAACATCCACATGCAGCACAACAACCAGAAGTTTTAGACATCACAAACTTAATCTAATAGGAGGGAATTTCATTGGCACAAGTTCAATATATCGGCACAGGCCGTCGTAAAAACGCAGTTGCTCGCGTACGTCTAGTACCAGGAACTGGTAAAATTACTGTAAATAAAAAAGATGTTGAAGAATACATTCCACATGCTGACTTGCGTGAAGTAATCAATCAACCTTTCGCTGTTACTGAAACAAAAGGCGCATATGACGTATTTGTTAACGTAAACGGCGGAGGATACGCTGGACAATCAGGAGCTATCCGTCATGGTATCGCTCGTGCATTGCTAGAAGTTGATCCTGACTTCCGTTTAGCGCTTAAACGTGCTGGCTTGCTTACACGTGACGCACGTATGGTCGAACGTAAAAAACCAGGTCTTAAAAAAGCTCGTAAAGCATCACAATTCTCAAAACGTTAATTGCGATTATCGTTCGAGTTCACGAGTTACGAGAATCGTACTGGGCGAAGCAATGCTGAGCGCAGTTACCTTGATCCTAACTTTTCTGGCACTTTCCAAGTTTTGGAAAGTGTCTTTTTTTTGTGTGTTTTTAGGTGCAAATAAATGAGATGAATATTGAAACGAAATAGTCAAAAAAAAATACTTTTTAGCTACCTCATTTTTCATAAATTTTAACCTTTTCTCTAGTTTTTAACTTTTCAAGCTGTTTTTCTAAACTCTCAGTACGTTGTAGAAAGTCATTGAGAAAGATTTTGAATATTTGGGCATTTGCATGGTATTTCTGAATAATATTTTTCTTATTAATTGGTTCTTTTTCACAATCGAAAAATTTGTTTAATACCTCTAGTATTGATGACCATGATTGAAGTTGCTCAAGCGTTATTTCTAGCGCATTGATATCTTGTTGAGTAATGGTTTTAATCGGTTGATTCTTCTTTGTCAGTAATTCTTTATTTTCATTTTTCGATGTCATAAGGGTACCTCCTGCTATTTTATAAAACCCATGTCTATTTGAACAACAATCTAAAATTATTATACTATACCATGTTTATATAGACAACACGGGGGAGGAAATATAAATGAACGAAAATGAAGGTGGTAGAAAAGTGGAAGTGCTAATCAACGATTTATTAGCAGAACGACAAATGTCTTTAAGAGAGCTCGCAAGATTATCGGGAATTGAGCCATCAAATTTAAGCAATTTGGCAAATGGAAAAAGACAGAAAATTTATTTAGAACACATTGAAAGAATCGCGGATGCGTTAGAGATTGATGATATATCAGAGATTATTAGGATAGTAGAGAAATAGCATCTTATCTTAAGGAGGAGGTTTAAATCGGAAATTGGTGGGAAAATCAGAAATTACGAATTATGCAATTAGAATGCGATCAAGCTCTTGATTCTGGAGATATTGATAAATCTCTAAAATTGAGTGAAATTTGTTTTAATTTAGGTCATGAAGAAGAACTAGACACGATGATAAAAGCCAGTTATTTATATTGTTCAGCTACTAGTTTAATGGATATTTTGCCCAAAAATGAAAATATAGACACTAAAGAGCAAACTTATGAACGGTGTCTTTATTTATATAGAACAGCAAAAGATTTATGTTTGTTAGGCTATGATGAATTGATAATGGACGATGAATCTTCTATAATTTCAAAAACTTATATAGACGGACTCTTTCTACAACTAACTGTTAATTATGGAAACATACTTTCTCAGTGTGGTAGATATGTAAAATCAATTAATAATTTGAATGAAGTTTTAGAAATGAACTTTCCTATGGCAGTTGGAAATTTAGCTTTAAAAATAGTAGACTATTCTTATTTTGATGAGAGCCATAGGCATATTATGTTTTGTTATGCATTTCATTTACTGGAAAGTGTTTTAGATGAGAAAGTAACGTTTCCTGAAAAGGAAATGGCACAGGTACTTTTCTATAAATATTTAAATGGGATTAAAAGTAGTGTCAGTTTAGATTATTTAAAGATTGATTTTTCTTTAACGGACTTTTTAGAACCTATAGAGAATATGTCTGAGGAAGAAGAGAACTATAGATCATGGGTTGGGGCTAATGGAGTAGCACTCAATCAATTGAATGATCTTTTTTTGGAAATGGAAGTTGGCTATGATCCATTACACTTACCTGGAATAGTAGAAGATATAGATAATACGTGGTTTCCGAGGTATCATGGTATTTTTAATCAAATTAAACAAGAATATGTATCTGCAAGATTTTGGATTTATGAAGGATTGACTGATAGAACGCTACATTATTCTGATAAGGATGTATATTTAGTGGATACTCTTGACTACCCAGTATATGGAATAGGAATTGAAAAAGTAAAAGCTGCGTATCGAAGCATATATTCAATATTTGATAAACTTGCTTATTTTCTAAATAAGTACTTAAAATTGGGCATATCCGATGATGTTATTAGTTTTGTAAATCTATGGTACAAAGATGTGAGAAATCAAAAAAGGAGGAAGGAAATCCAAAAAATTCAAAGAGAAAATTATGCTTTGAATGGGTTGTGGTGGATATACAAAGATTTAAGAAACAAAACAGTGTATGGTGATAAACATATTGATCCAGTATTAAAAAAAATATCTGGTGTAAGGAATGCTATGGAGCATAGGTATCTAAAAATTTTAGACTATTACGAGTTAAATTTAAATAAAGAAAGTAGCAGATTAGATGAATTTGCCTATAATATTAGCTTTAATGATTTTGAAGAGCTAACTATTGAGTTGTTAAAGTTAGCAAGAGAAGCTATAATTCAATTGATTATGATTATCAAGATTGAAGAGAGTAAAAAAGTTTTCCAGCGTTTTTATACAGAAAATACCAGCCGCACAAATACGGAATCTAGCGGAATCGGGCTTTACCTGTCAAAAAAATTGGTGGAAGGAATGAGAGGAGAGATGACCGCTAAATTAGACGGGGGCATCTTCTCCATCTCCGTCAAGTTGCGGAGGGTTTAATTATACAAGATTAGTGAGAACTAGTAGAAAAATGTATTATCTTATATATATTTAATAGAGAAAAAAGCCTGTGATATAAATATTGCAGGCTTTTTTATTGATTTGAAATAATCAAGAATATTAGAAACTTCTACATTAATCAAGAACTTTCTTCTGTATGAAAATAGAGATAATAATTGTACACTTAAGCTGTATTCAGGAGGTGAAGATAATGGGCATCGAATTTAGCGAACGGCAAATGAAAATACTATACTTTTTGATTGAAAATGAGCACACAACTTACAAAGAATTATCAGAACAATTATATGTATCTACGAAAACAATTAGCAAAGATATTTTAATTTTGAAAGAAATAATCCAAAAAATGCCAGATGTACAAATGTTGGTCCAACCTAAAAAAGGCGTTTCGCTTATTGGAAAAAAAGAAACACTTCGAAATTTATTATCCAGTTATAAAATCAATATCGCAGACTCTCCGGAGGACCGTCTAACTTATGTGTTTGCTAAATTATTGAATACTAATGATTCTCTAAAGATTCAAAATCTTGCTGACGAATTATACGTGAGCAGGTCGACGGTAGAAAGCACAATGAAAGATGTTAGAAAAAGACTAAACAAGCATGGGATGTCCTTAGTTTCAGATCGAAATGGCGTGCGCATCAAAGCTGATGAAAAAAGTAAAAGAAGGTTGATGTCAGAAGTTGTGAACTATTATTGGGGTGGCTTTACAGCATCTAACAGTAAAACAGATCTCTTAGACTTGAATATTAATTTCATTGGTGAAGCAAATAATTTCTTAAATAAGGACATATTGAAAAAAGTAGCCGAATTGCTTAATCGATACATGAATAAGACACAATTGAAATTTACAGATTATGAATTTCAAACTTTAGCTATCCACCTTGCTATTGCGATAGAAAGGATTGAAACAAGCAATTTCTTATCACGTAGTAATAATTCTGAAGAAGAAATCTCAGAGAACACACTTATTTTAATCAAAATGATTGAAAAAGCATTTTCAATTATTGTGCCAATAGATGAACAAGCTTATGTTGACATCCACATTACTTCGATTGAAAAAAATGCTATGAATCACGACTTAGATCAAACGAAGCTTTCCTATTTAGATATGGGTGTTGATCTACAAGAGCTAGTAAGAACTAAATTAAATGAATTTTATCCTGATGAAGAATTGATCAATAATCTAGTATTACATCTCAATGCAGCAGTTAAAAGACTCAAATTGGGAGTAAATATCTATAATCCTTATACGGACAAAATCAAATATTCTTTTAAAAGGTCATTTATGATAAGTGTGGATTTATTAGAGGAAATCGAAGAGAGATTCTGTATACATTTCAATGAAGATGAAATCGCTTACGTAACACTCCATGTTCAATCACTTTTGGATCGTTACAAACCTGACAAAACGAAAGTGATATTAGTTTGTAGTAGCGGATATGGAACATCAAAATTATTAGAGCAAAGAATAAATAACGGTTTTGCAGATATGGTTGAGATAAAAGATGTACTAAGCATCAATGAACTACAAGATCGAAAAGTCACTGATGAACTTGTTATAAGCACGATTCCGATTGAAAATACAAATTTTCCTGTTATTGTTGTTAGTCCTTTGATGTTAGGGGCAGATGTCAGAAAAGTAAAACAGTATCTACAGTTAAATGAACAAACAGAAGATGCTTTTCTAAATTTATTAGATAAACGATTTTGCTTTTTTACCCACCAAATAAAGGATAATCAAGTGAACGTTTTAAATATAATTACCAAAAAATTGGTAAAAGAAAATTACGCGAAAGAAGGGATACTAGAGGGAGCAATCAAAAGAGAAAAACTATCTTCAACAGCGATGAATGATTTTGCTATGTCGCATATCGAAGTAGATTTTATAAAAAAACCAGTAATCTGTGTCTACGTTAATCCAGAAGGAATTGATTGGGATGGGACACTTGTTCATTCTGTTTTCTTTTTTGCACTTAATGAAAAAGTAAAACCTGAATTGAATAAAATTTATGAAATATTCAATGAAATCGCTTCGAATCATGAGTTATTAGCAAATTTAAAAACGAGTTCGTCGTTTGAAAAATTAGTTTATATATTGAAAGAAGGCTTATAAATGATCAGTGAAAAAATCAATATAAATAATATAGTGATAGATTTAAATGCATCTGATAAAAAAAGTGTAGTCGAAAAATTATCGAAATTGTTAGAGACTAATGGGTTTGTGTCTGACCACAAACAATTTCAAAAAGACGTATTTGACAGAGAAAACCATATGACCACAGGAATTGGGAAAAATATCGCCATTCCTCATGGCAAAAGCCTAGCAGTAATTGAATCAACAGTGGCTGTAGCCAAGTTAAAGCGGTCTGTTGAATGGGGCGCATTAGATGATCAACCAGTTGATCTCGTCTTTTTGTTAGCAATAAAAGACACTGATAAAGGTACTAATCATTTACGTATTTTAGCAGAATTATCTGGAAGATTGATGGATGACGAGTTTGTTAAAAGAATAAAAGATTCGAGAAATAAAAAAGAATTGGTAAAAGCTCTATCATTTTAAAAGGAGGAATTTCATATGACAAAAATAGTAGCAGTAACAGCATGTATCGCAGGGATTGCCCATACTTATATGGCAAAAGCTAATTTAGAAAAGTTTGCGAAGAAGAAAGGGTTAGATATTAAAGTAGAAACACAGGGGGCTATGGGGATAGAAAACAAACTTTCAATTTCGGATGTTTCCGAGGCAGATGTTGTCATATTTGCAGTAGATACAAATGTTTCAGAACGAGGTCGCTTTGATGGTAAACCGATTTTAACAGTAGGAACCTCAGAGGTAGTAAAAGATGGTGAAGAGACGATTGATGAAGCAATTGCATTAATTAACAAATAAAAAATGTATCGTGGGGGAGTTACTAATGGAATTCAAGAAACAAGGAAGAGAAATTTTAAATCATTTCCAAAGTGGGGTTTCCTATATGATCCCGCTTGTCGTAGCAGCAGGGTTACTAACTTCTATTGCAGTCATTTTTGGTGGCACAGGTGTTTGGGACCAGACGGATACATTCTGGGGAGTCCTGCGAATGATTGGTCAGACGGGATTACAGTTTATTGTACCGATGATTTCAGCCTATATCGCATATTCAATTGCTGACCGTCCCGGTCTAGCACCAGCTTTTATCACTGGGATGATGTGTCAAAATCTTGGTATGGGATTTATTGGAGGAATGGTTGCTGGATTAGCTTGTGGCTATTTAGCTAATGCATTGAAAAAAGTAAAAGTACCGATGCAAGTTATTAGTCTAAAATCAATTATGCTGATTCCTTTTGTTACTACATTAGTTGTTGGAATCATATTATGGTATGTACTAGCTACGCCTATTCAAGCAATGACAACAGGACTGACTAATTGGCTAGAAGGCATGTCAGGAGCAAATGCTGCTTTGATGTCGGCTATTTTAGGAGGAATGATGGCGTTTGATATGGGAGGACCTATCAATAAAATTGCATATGCTTTTGGGGTTGCTTCTTTTTCAAGCGGAAGCTTTGGACCTAGTACAGCCATGTTATTAGGTATTGCTATTCCGCCATTTGGAATGTTTTTAGCAACAATTTTAAACAAAAAACTTTATGATGAATCAGAACGAGATAATGCAAAGACAGCTATGATTATGGGCCTTGTTGGGATTACTGAAGGGACGATCCCGTTTGCCGTGAAAGATCCTTTACGAGTAATACCAAGCATCGTGGTGGGCACTGCAGTAGCATGTGGTCTAAATGGATTTTTTGGTGTTACTCAAGAAACAATGCTTTCAACCTTTATGGCAATTCCTTTTGTTACGAATATACCTCTATATTTAGTATCAATTGTTATTGGGGGAGTGGTTACAGCGTTAATGGTCAATGCACATATAATTCAACACACGCACTGGGACAGAGAATGGTATTTTACAAATGAAGATGCCATCGTATTGTCTGATCAGGTCTTTACTGAAGTTCTAGATGAATTGGAAAGGAACCCTAAAGTAAACTTTTGTTTAGATGGACAAACTTCAATCGTCGATGAGTATTTGGAGATCAATCCGCAAAAGCTTAAGGTTATCCAACGACTGATGAAAACAGGACAACTATTTGTGGGACCGTGGTATGCACAAACAGATGCCTTATTAGTGGATGCTGAATCAATTTTAAGAAACTTAATGATTGGGATCAGTGATACGATCCTTAAATATGGAGATCCAATGATGGTAGGGTATTTGCCTGACACGTTTGGGTTCAATGCGAATTTGCCTACACTTTTGCATCAAGTAGAAATCGATAATTTCATGTGTTGGCGAGGATTAAACTTTGAAACGATGGTTCCATCTCCTTACTTTATCTGGAAAGGATTAGGAGATAAATTTGTTTATGCCATGAATTTTCCATTTGGTTATATGACTGGAATGATGACCTTAGACGCAATTAAAGATATTCCTGAATTTGCAAAAGAAAAGTTGGATGAAGCAGTTGAAATGCTTCATATGCAAGGAAAAAACAAAGATATTTTAGTACCTTCGGGTGTAGATCAAAAGTCAATGATTTTAAATTTTGATCAAGTCGTAGAGAAGTTGAATAAATACAGTAAATTCCACAATATTATTTCAGATTATCCTTCTTATGTAGAAGTTATCAAAAATAAAAAAGAATTACCTGAATATAAAGGTGAACTTCGTCAGCCGGTTTACTCTCGTGTTCATCGTTCGATTGGCTCAGTAAGAACAAAAATGAAAATAGAAAATTTTAAATTGGAACAAAAAATTTTAAAACGAGTTGAGCCGCTCATGCTGATTGCAGAAAGAAATGGTATCCATATCAGTAAAGGCCTACTTCGTCGGTTATGGAAAAAGATTTTGCAAAACCAGGCTCATGATAGTATTGGTGGCTGTGTTTCAGATAATGTTGCGGAAGATATTTTTCATCGGATCAAAGAAGCTAATGAGATAGCCGACGGAATCGAAAACCTTATTGTAAAACGGATGGCTGATGCATTAAAGCTAAAATCGAATGAAGTCCTTGTTTTCAACACAACGACTGAGAATTATAGTGGATCGAAAATCGTGCATGTAGTAGCTGATTCAAAGAAAATACATTTCAAAGGCAGTCCCTATAATATCATTGAAAAAGAAGTTTATTTTCCAGAACGGAAAAATGCTTATCGGATGATTGCTACAGGTTTCGAATATTTTGATGAACCAGCTTATTATGAACTTGACATAAAAATAAATGTAAATGTGCCAGCGCTAGGATACACTGTTGTTGAATTTGAGAAAAATAATGAAAAATTAGAAACAGCAATCGAGATAGACAAAACTGAGATAAGTAACAATAAATATAAACTTTCTTTTAAGGATGGGCACTTGAATTTGATAGTTGGAGATAGACAATATCTTGATTTCGTTCATTTGATCGATTCAGCAAATGATGGCGATACGTATGATTATTCACCATTAGAAGGAGATACAGAACTATCTCTAAAATTTGAAACAGCTAAAGTATATAAAGATTCTTTACAAGAAACATTAGTGGTTTACGGAAAAGCTCAACTTCCTAAAAATTTAAAAGATCGTTTATCTGAAAAACCCGAAATGGAAGAAATATCTTATGAAATATCGTTCAGTCTGGGAGAAAGTCAAATCGTTGAAGGCACACTCAAAATTCATAATACTGTTTACTCGCATCGTATGCGCTTAGCAATTAATGTTTTAGATAAATCTGAAAAATCAATTGCACAAATTCAAAACGGATTTATTGAAAATACCCCTGATGTCATTCCTCCGGATTGGTCAGAAACTATGGTAGAGAAACCTGTTAATTTAGAAATATTCGATAAGAGTGTCTCTGTGGCAGAAAATGATCATTATTTTACTTTTTATGCAGATGGTTTAAAAGAGTATGAACGTATAGAAAATCAATTGATCATAACCTTATTTTCAACAACAGGGGAACTTGGAAAACCTAATCTTGCTTGGCGACCTGGGCGAGCTTCAGGAGATACGACAAATGAAGGGCATGTCATGATGGAAACACCGCTAGCTCAAGAAATAGGTGAGTATAAAGTCACTTTTGGATTTAATGTAGAAGAAGGAAGATTTAATGAGTTCAAAGTGGCAAAACAGGCAGAAAAACGGTTAGAACAATCTATTTCTTATCAAAAGCAGAAACTGAATGTATTTATTCACAGGTTAGATAACAAGATTTGGCCATTACAAAACGAACTTGATGTTCCTCGTAAATTTTCATTGATTGAATTACCTGAAGACTTAATTGTATCATCGATTTATCCTTCTTATTTTCATGAACAAGGATTTGTTCTTCGCTTAGCTAATCCAACAGAACAAGAAAAAATAGTACCTGAGGCTATCCTTTCCCTTGGGACAGTTGTCAATGCACTGGAGAATAAACAAGAATTAACAACAATTCCTCCCTATGATTATTTGTCAATTTTGATAAATGAGAGATAAATATGTAATATACAAGAAAAAACACCTTTTATTTTGAAAGGTGTTTTTTTACCCCCTTTTCAAATAGCGCAACAGTGCTATACTAAAGCTAACAAATAAAGGAACGGAGAGGGATATGGGTCAAAGAGAATTTATCGTTTCAATTATTATTGCAGTTGTTATTTTATTGGTCATTTTAGACATTTTTTCACGTTTGAAATTAAAGGAAACAGTTCGTAGCAAATGGGGAAAAATTCCTTATCAACCGAGATTTGATAAAGAAGAAAGCTTGAAGGAAGCATGGCTCACGGAGAAGAAGTTCCGTTCATGGGATAGCGAAATCGACGATCTTACTTGGTATGACCTGGATATGTTCGAAGTATTCGAAGGGATCAACAGTACCTATTCTAGTGTAGGTTCAGAAGCGTTGTATCAACGTTTACGCAGCTTTGATTTTGGCGAAGATCAGCAGTTAGAAAAACTGATTGCTTTTTATCAGGAAAATCCTCAACTGAGAGAAAAAATCCAATATCAATTCGCTCGTTTAGGAAAAAAAGATCATAATTTTGCAAAACAATATCTAGCGGATGGAAAAAGTAAAAAGATTGGACGCGTAGGTTTATTTATTTTTCTTGGCTTGCTTCCGCTGGTGGGTGTAGGTTTGCTTCTTTTAGGTCAAGTACTAGGAATCTATTTGGCAATCGGTGGGTTAGTATTCAATACGGTCTATTATCTAGTGAAGAAACAAACACTAGAAACAGAGCTGAATAGCATGAGTTATTTGGTTTCAACGATTTCAGCCGCCAATCAGTTAGCAAAACTGCCGACACCACTTCAAGAAGAGCTGAAACAGCAAACTAAACCATTAAGAGACATCCCTAAATTAGGTTTTTCATTTCGTATGAAGAGCGGGAGTGAAGCAGAGTTGATTTTTGAATATGTCAACATCATGTTCATGCTGCCATTTATCTCCTATCATTTCGTTCTCACTAAATTAGAAAAACATTCAACTGAAGCCATCAAGCTGTGGGAATTGCTGGGAGAATTAGAAGTAGCTGCTGCAATATTGAATTACCGTACTTATATGCCCATCACTTGCCGTCCGGAATTTACTGAGGGCGGTGTGACAGCGAAAGATATCTATCATCCATTGTTAAAAGAAGCGGTAGTGAATCCAGTCAACTGGCAGAAGAATACATTAGTCACGGGTTCCAATTCATCAGGAAAATCTACGTATGTCAAAAGTATAGCTATCAGCTGTATTCTAGCACAGACGATCCAAACAGCGATTGCAGAACAGTTTATCCTGCAACCTGGACATGTGTTGACTTCCATGGCAATCGAAGATGATTTATTTGAAGGCGATAGTTATTTTGTTTCAGAAATCAAATCGATCAAACGTTTGCTGGACCAAGTGGCTTCCAAAGAACGCTGTTACTGCTTCGTAGATGAGATTTTAAAAGGGACAAACACGATCGAACGGATTGCTTCTTCCGCTTCAGTCGTTCGGTGGCTTGCGGAGTATCCATCTTTAGCATTTGTCGCCACACATGATATCGAATTGACAGAGATTTTAAAGAATTATTGTGAGAATGTCCACTTTGAAGAACAAGTAACAGAAGGAAAAGGAATCAGTTTTGATTTCAAATTAAAAGAAGGACCTTCAAGGACCCGAAATGCGACTGCCTTGCTGAAAGTTTTGGATTACCCAGAGACTTTAGTAGAAACCGCAAAAACGGAAGCCGCGTCATTTGATGAAAAGCGGCAGTGGCATGTATTGGGATAGGCGAAGTGATCGAAAGTATTCATTGGATCAAAAATCTTGGCTTTTGCTTCCGCCGTTTATACGTGTTTAGAGCGTGAGACAAAAGTGTTCTTTACTTTTGTCTCACGCTCCTTTTGTTGCACATATGAATAGTAATCCTTTATCTTCGATTTGTTTTTTCTGAAAAGGTTGTCTGACTTCATCCGATTGATGTCTTTTATTAGAAGATTTTCCTGAGCCCAGCAACCTGATTTTTCGCTGGAACCAAGTTGTTTTTTCATCTGCTGTATTCCATGATACAATAAAGAATCATGTCTATAAGGAGATAGGAAATAAATGGCAAATGCGCTTGAAATAAATAATTTGAAAAAGGTTTATGGAAGTGGGGTCGAAGCATTGCGAGGAATCGATCTTTCCGTGAAAGAAGGAGATTTCTATGCGCTATTAGGACCAAATGGAGCTGGGAAGTCTACAACGATCGGAATCATTACTTCTTTAGTCAATAAAACATCTGGAAAAGTGAAAGTCTTCGGTTATGATCTGGATACGGATCTAGTCCGAGCAAAGCAACAGATTGGATTAGTCCCGCAAGAGTTCAATTTCAATCCCTTTGAAACGGTCCAGCAAATCGTCGTGAATCAAGCAGGTTACTACGGTGTGTCTCGCAAAGAAGCGATGAAACGCAGCGAAAAATATTTGAAGCAGTCCAATCTTTGGGAAAAGAGAAATGTCCGTGCACGTATGCTTTCCGGGGGGATGAAGCGAAGACTGATGATTGCTAGGTCATTGATGCATGAACCACGTTTGCTGATCTTGGATGAACCAACAGCAGGAGTCGATATTGAATTGAGACGCGAGATGTGGGAGTTTCTCCGAGAATTGAACGAACATGGTACAACGATCATTTTGACAACGCATTATCTAGAAGAAGCTGAAATGCTTTGTCGCAACATCGGGATCATCCAATCAGGTGAACTGATTGAGAATACTAGTATGAAAGAGCTTCTATCCAAACTGCAATTTGAAACATTTATCTTTGATTTAGCGCCATATGAGACCAAACCTGTGATTGAAGGATACGCTTGTACATTTGAAGATGAACAGACAATCGCTGTCGAAGTTGAACGAAATCAAGGGGTGAACGGAATCTTCGATCAGCTGACAAGACAAGGAATCAAAGTTCTTTCTATGAGGAATAAGTCGAATCGTTTAGAAGAACTGTTCTTGAAAATCACAGAAGAAAATGATCATACGGAGGAGAAAAATGTTTAATCTTTATTTTACTGCATTAAAAAGTTTAGCTATCAAGGAAACGAACCGCTATTTGCGTATATGGGTCCAAACACTGGTTCCACCAGTGATCACGACATCCTTGTATTTTGTTATTTTCGGAAAAATGATCGGTGGTCGGATCGGTGACATGGGTGGTTTTTCATATATGGAATTCATCGTGCCTGGTTTGATTATGATGTCTGCTATCACTAGTTCGTATGCCAACGTTTCTTCGTCCTTCTTCTCTCAAAAATTTCAGAAAAACATCGAAGAAATCTTGGTAGCACCTGTTCCTACCCATGTGATCATTTGGGGCTTTGTGATTGGCGGAGTGGGTCGTAGTATTCTCGTCGGCTCTCTCGTAACGATCATTTCCTTGTTTTTTGTACCACTTCATGTGTATTCATGGTTCATGGTCATCATTACATTATTGATGACAGCGATTTTGTTTTCGTTAGCAGGACTGCTCAACGGGATTTTTGCTCAGTCTTATGATGATGTATCGATCGTGCCTACATTTGTCTTGCAGCCGTTAACTTATCTAGGTGGCGTTTTCTATGCCATCTCGATGTTACCGCCCTTTTGGCAAGCTGTTTCGAAAGTCAATCCGATCGTTTATATGATCTCCGGTTTCCGTTACGGATTCCTTGGAACGATCGATGTGCCAGTAGCAACATCGATGATCGTACTTGTGTTATTCATCGTTGTTTTGTACGCCGTTACTTGGTATTTGATCAATAAAGGAAGAGGATTGAGAAGTTAGAAAAGAGGTTGTGAAATCAGCGTTTTGACCTGAGTATTAGAGAAACAAACGGGAAAATAGATCCTCATATTTTGTCGCTTGTTGAGCGAATACCGAGGGTCAGCTGATTGAACACCATTTATTCCGGAAAATGGACTGTGATAAGATTTTTGTCACAGTCTTTTTTGTTCAATCAGAAACATCTTTTAAGCTGTTCACTTTGCTTCTTTTTTTGTTTCCTAGTATAATGACAATGTTTTTGAGAAAGATTGCGACTTCACTGCTTGATAGAATGGAGAGTAACAAACAAATGACTACTAATTTTTGGAAAGAGCTGCCAAAGCCTTTTTTTGTTTTAGCACCAATGGAAGATGTAACAGATGTTGTATTTCGCCATGTCGTAAAGCATGCAGCAGCACCGGATGTCTTCTTTACTGAGTTTACAAACTCAGACAGTTTCTGTCATCCAGATGGAAAAGATAGTGTACGAGGAAGATTGACCTTTACAGAAGATGAACAGCCGATGGTTGCCCATATTTGGGGAGACAAGCCAGAATTTTTTAGAGAAATGAGCATTGCTATGGCAGAAATGGGCTTCCAAGGAATCGATATCAACATGGGCTGCCCAGTTCCTAATGTAGCAGAACGTGGAAAAGGCAGTGGCTTAATCCTTCGTCCAGAAGTAGCGGCACAATTGATTGAAGCAGCTAAAGCTGGCGGTTTGCCTGTTAGCGTCAAGACGCGTATCGGTTATACGGAAATGTCTGAGATGGAAGAATGGATCAGTCACCTACTTCATCAAGATATAGCCAATCTTTCTGTCCATTTGCGTACGCGTAAAGAGATGAGTAAAGTAGATGCACATTGGGAAGTCATTCCTAAAATCATTGCTTTACGTGACCAAATCGCTCCGCAAACACTAATCACGATCAATGGAGATATCCCCGATCGCCGGACAGGAGAAGAATTGGCTGAAAAATATGGCGTAGATGGCATCATGATTGGCCGGGGGATTTTCAAAAATCCTTATGCATTTGAAAAAGAACCGAGAGAACATACAGAAAAAGAACTGATTGGCCTACTTCGTCTGCAACTAGATCTGCAAGATCATTATTCAGAAATCATCCCACGTTCGATCACAGGACTGCATCGTTTCTTTAAAATCTATATCAAAGGATTTCCAGGAGCAAATGACTTGCGTGTTCAGTTGATGAATACGAAATCTACCGATGAAGTACGAGAGATCTTAGACACCTTTGAAAAAGAACATCCAACACTTTTCAGTGAACAATGATTTCTTGCTTGAACACCGTGAATCAGAGGTCGTGAAAAAGCTGTCCTGCATCAAGTCATAAGAACAGCCAAACAAAAATAGCTCCTCATATTTTATGAATATTGTAACTTGTGACCGAAGAGTTGGTAGGAGAACACCGTTTATCAGAGGTTGTGACAAAAGTCTTGTCGCAACCTCTTTTTTAACCAAAAAAGTGCAAATAGTTTACTTTAAGTAAGAGAATAATTATGATGGATAAAAAAGGTGGAACAAATAACATACTATATATATTGAAATGAACATTGTATGGATGCTCCAACTTGATGAAGCTAAGGAGGAATTCGTATGTCAGAAAAGGAATTAATGAAGGTAGTCGGTTTTTATGAAGGGTTGCCGATTGATGATCCAAAAAGCTTTATGGATGAAAAAGAACAGGTACCTGTACCCACTTCACAGGATCTTCTGGTAAAAGTCAACGCAGTATCTGTCAATCCTGTCGATACGAAACTTCGCCAAGATAATGGGATAAGAAATGCTTTGCGTATCTTAGGGTTTGATGGGGTCGGGAAAGTCGTTGCTGTAGGTGATGAAGTGCAAAAATTTTCTGTCGGCGATCGCGTGTTTTATGCAGGTACAACAACAAGAGCAGGAAGCAATCAAGAATACCAACTGGTTGACGAACGTATTGCCGCTCTTGCACCGAAAAATCTGTCAGATGAAGAAGCCGCAGCGTTGCCATTGACTTCATTGACCGCTTATGAATTGTTATTTGAAAAATTTGGTCTGATTCCAGAAGAAAATGCCAACCGCGGGAAAAAAATCTTAGTGATTAACGGAGCTGGGGGCGTCGGTTCGATTTTGAATCAGCTAGCGCATTGGGCTGGTCTAGAAGTCTATGCGACTGCAAGTCCGAAGAATTTTGAATGGCTGAAAAAAACAGGCGTAGACTATCCAATCGATTATCATCAAGACTTAAGTAAAAGTTTTCGTGAATTGGGAATCGATCAAGTAGAGTATGTCGCTGTATTATTCGATATTACCCGCTATTTTGATCAAATCAAGCACCTTGTCCGACCATTTGGACATGTGGGAACGATCGTAGGAATCAAAGAGCCGTTAGACATAGGTGTTTGGAAAAACCAATCTATCAGTTTCGACTGGGAGTATATGTTCGCTAAAACAGACTATAACTATGAAATCGAAACGCAAGGAGAAGCTTTAGCGCACATTGCTGCTTTAGCAAACGAAGGGATTATCCGCAGTACATTGAGCAAGGTCTATTCAGATGGGATCAATGCGAAGAACTTGAAACAAGCAACCAAAGACGTAGAAACAGGACATATGTTAGGAAAAGTCGTTGTTAGTGGTCCGTTCAACGGATAAGCAATAATACGCCGATTTTCTTCTTATTATAAATAAAAAACAAGAGCGCATGACAGTAATTTGTCATAAGCTCTTGTTTTTTTATTTATAATAAGCGAATCAATGAAAGGGAAAGAATACCTACCAAGACGATCACCAATAAGCTTTTTGAAAGAATAGCAGCTAAAAGCGTAGGAACTGAAGCCAAAGCATTTTCGAGATTGATCTGCGGCAGATGTCCGATGTTCTGGGTAAATAGACTGCTGAACCATAAAGCAGACATAATGACGATTGGGACAAAACTTAAATACTCAAGCAACGGTCGCGGTAAGTCGAATTTTTTCAGTAAGACAAACGGTAGGACCCTAGAAAGCCAAGTCGCTAGAGTACAACCTAAAATAGTCAGCAATGTAAACTCAAAAGAAGGCATGTTTGATCCACACCCCCAATCCGCACCCGATCAGTGTTACAACTACGATCACTAAGTTGCTTGGGATAAAAATCAGTCCGACATATACCAGAATCAAAGTGAGACCAATCAGAATCAACTGTAATCGTTTAGAGGTGTTTCTATCAGAAATGACTTGAAGATAAAGTAAGCCGATAAACATAGCGACGATGGCGAAATCCAAACCAAACTTTTTCGGATCAGTAATAAAATTACCTAAAAGTGCGCCAACAAGAGAAGAACCCACCCACGTCAAATAAGAAATCCAATTAGCTGTATTCATCCAACGAAAGTTTAACTTTTGTCCCGTATAGTTCAATTTATTCATTCCCAGAGCGAAACTTTCATCTGTCAGCAATGTGCCAATGAGCAGATTTTGAATCAGCCGATTTTTCTTGAAATAAGGGGCGATCGTCATACTCATCAAAATCATTCGGGAATTGACTAGAAAGGTCGAGAGAACGATGGAAAGCAACGGACTGTGGCTAGCAAGCATACTAACCGTGATAAATTGGGCGGAACCAGCATAAATCAGCAGGGACATCAACGTGACGACCAGCGGATGAAACCCGGCAGCTTTCCCAACGATACCAAATGCAAGTCCAATACCGATATAACCAAAAACGGTAGGTAACGTGTCTTTGATCGCAGTTTTTATATCTAACTTTTCATCCAATAACAAAACTCCTTTAGCACGACATAAATTTTCATAATTGTCGTCAAACTTGTGAATATTCTAAATTTTTATTTAACGTTTGTCAATGGTAAATAGTTCATACGAGGGGCATACTTAGAAGATAAAATTCTACTAGAAAAAATAAAAATGAGTATTTTTCATATAGCAAAAATAAAATAACGTATTATATGTATTAATTTACCGCTTATTCTTTATCCCCTAATGGATTGCAAAATTATAAAACAACTATTATGATTAAGTTTTTTTAAAAATACTGGTAAATGAACAATTGGTTTTAACAGCGATGATATCATGAAAAACAAGGAACGTCTTACGAAAAAATGATTTTTAGAAATGAAAAATGAAGATCTGATGGATTGGTATATGTTATTTCATACAAAATCATGTTGCGATTGTTTTCAACTGAAGGAGAGCCATATTTATAAAGGAGTTGGCAAAATGGAAGTATGGGAGATCATCGAATTTGTTCGAAAGCAAAAAGGTATCTCCGTAGCAGAATTATGCGGAAAGGAAGTCAGCCGATCCGTTTACGAACGGTTTGTAAAAAATCAAGCAGACACGACAGTTAGCAAATTTTCATATTTTTTACAAAAACTCAATCTTGGTTATGATGAACTGAGGATATTCGATTATCCGCCGGAAGTGGCAAACATGGACCGGATGATGAAAGAAATGGTTTTAGCATTTATGAATCAAGATAAAGAAGAATTGCAACATTTGATCAGCCTGTGCGAAGAAAAAGGAGACATCACTCAAAAGGAGAGACATCTAGCTAGTTTATGCAAATTACTGATTGCTCGTATAGTAGATGAGCCAATTGATGTTGCTGATTCAGAAGTTTATCAGTATCTGATTTATGCACAGACATGGACGAACTATGAGTTGGTGTTATTCAATCATTGTATGTATGCTTTTGATCCATTCTTTATCGATTTAGTGTTAGATAAAGCATTAGTCAGTATTTCCGCTTATCAAAACAGCAAGGATCGAAAGAATGAGAGCTTTCGGATGCTGGCAAACGCGATTATCCATTTTATCCAGCAGCAACAACGCGGACTAATTTGGAAATATATCTCAAAACTTGAAGCAGTCTTTTTAGAAGAAGATATGTTCTTTGAACGAAATCAGTATTCCCTACTCACTGGAATCTGGGAGATGATCAAAGGAAATGAAAAAGGAAGACAAAAAGTAAACCAAGCGTTGCAGATTTGTCAGCAACTTGGTGCAACGAAATATCATAAAATGAATCATGAACTTTTGAGAAATGTAGAAAGAATCTATGAAATCGATTTTCAATTAGACGAATTACTAGTAGTAGACAAATAAAAAGAGAGACAGCCGAGGTGTTACATCAAATACCTTGGGTATTTTTTTGCATGAAAAATATCAAAAGGATAATGAGACAATAAAAATCAAATCAAAAAAAATTTTTTCAAATATTTACGTACTTAATAAATGGGAGAATATTCACCACATATAAAACGAAGGAGGATCATCTGCATTTACAAGAGGGAATATTCGTTCTGGATAGAAAGAAAAGGGGGACAGAGGAGTATTGTCAAGTAAATATTAGCCGTTTTTTTTATATTTTTTTGAGAAAGAACATAAAACATTAAAATATCAGCCAGTTTTTAAGAATTATTTCAAAGTGATTTGTAATAAATTTAAAAAGGTCATACTTAGAAAAATATGTGAGATTAGAAATAATTTGTATAGTTATTTTTCTTGGATTTTTGACCAGTCAAAAAAGGAGGAATAAGGAGGCAAAATAACACGTCGTATACGACACATGATGTGCGTGAATGCTACATTTTGACCACAGAGACAAAAAATAGTTTATGATGTAAGCGTAACAAAAAATAACTTTTTATTAGGAGGAACAAACATGGCAGGAGCAATTGCAGTCACACCCGAACAGCTTAAATCACAGGCAAAGGTCTACCAGCAGGCAGCATCTCAAATCCAAGATGCGATCAGAAAGGTCAATTCCATGAACCAACAAATCGCTCAACAATGGAAAGGACAAGCCTTCCAAGCATATTTAGAGCAATACAATCAGCTGGAAGGAAATGTCAAACAGATGGAGCAGTTATTGGAAAGCATCAATCAACAGTTGAACAAGTATGCTGACACTGTGGCAGAGCGGGATCGTCAAGACGCTGGCTCATTTGGATTTTAAGCAATAAGGCAATAATAATTATTCAGTTTTGAGTGATCAGCAGACACATGACCTCATCGAGCATGGTCGTTCCTCACGGCTTAATATCGTAAGAAAAAATGGATGACAATGTTTTTCTGCATTTTTTGATGGCGTTCGCTTCTCACTGAAAAACTGAATCGGCACATGAAGCCAGATTCAGGAGCAAGAAGAGGCTGGAGCCACTATTTTTCCAGCCTCTCCTCACTGTTCCTGCTTTTGGCTAAAAGTGCGCTGAGAAACTATCTGCACTAAGGCCAATTTTTGTACAAACTTTTGAAGAAGTTTCTGCAAAAATTTGTCTTACTGCGTAGAGCCAATTGTTTTTAACCGCATTTATTTTAAGGAGTGGAAGAGTTTAGATGTTAACTGATTTTAGAAGGAACATTTCATTATTTCTAACAATTGCCGCTAGCTTATTTTTACTGCTTTTCTTTCTTTACTTAGGTTTCAAAGATGAGAACGTCACGATCAGTACAACTGATCTTACAGGGAAAATGCAATATGCACTAGTAAACGAAGATAAAGGAGCAGTCTTTGAAGGCAAAAATTATTCATTAGGTTCGGATTTTGTGACATTGATCAATAAAGACAGTAAAAATCGCTGGGAAACCACCACTCGAAACATCGCTACAGCTGGTGTAGAAAGCGGGCAATTTGATGCTCAAATCATCATTCCCCAAGATTTTTCTGAAAAATTGCTCTCGCTGCAAAGTATCAATCCGGAAAAAGCATTGATCGAATATCAAGTTCGAGATGGACAAAATGAAATCACGAATCAAATGATTCAAGACAATGTCAACACGATCTTAACGGACTTCAATCAGCGGATTATCCAAATGTATTTTTCCAGTATCGTCGGGAATTTATTTAAAGCACAGCAAAATGTGAATCAAATCGCCGGAACACAAGTAAACTATCAGACGAATTTGGAATCATCTATTTACAGTCCATTCAAAGAAATCCCAGGCAATTATACGAATGTGCTGGAAACAGCCAGTATTTTAGACACAGACAATCAGTCTTTTACTGCCCAGCAGCAAGCCTTTGTCCAGTCGGTCAAAGAGTTGCTGGACAGAAACAATCAAGGATTAGAAGGAGGCAGCCAATCGACTGAAGCAGTCAAAGAATCGGTCGAGGACTACACGAAGCAGGCAAATGAAAAACTGAAAGAATCGATCAGACAATTCAATGATCAAGTAGCGATGCAAAAAAAGCAGCTCAACGAACAATGGGAAACAGATACGGCAGACTATAAAAAGCAGCATGATCAATTGAATGAAACAATCTTGTCCCAGTTGGGTGATTTTTATACCAGCAATGAACAAGAAAGCACAGGTGTGTACGCCGGTTTTTTATCAGAATCGGTTCTTTTCCAAGTGACACAAATAAAAAGAATCACGGAACTTCAGTCAGAAATCGGTGAGCTACAAGCCCAGACAGAACAGTTGACCCAGTTGAAAAGCCAGATTGCAGCGACTTATTATAACGATCCTGCAGCTACTCCTGATACAGCAACCACCGAGCAAGTGAAAACAGCTATCCTCCAGCTGATTTCCGATTTGGGAGGGAACGCACCCAAATTGAACGCTGAGTATCAAGGAACACTAGAGACCTCATTGGCTCAGATCCCAGACAAGAGCTTGGAACAGTTAGTGGACGAATTAGCAAAACAGCAAGTGATCACACCTGATCAAGCTTCCCTTTACTTGGATGAACTGGCAATCGTCCGAAAATACGCCAATGATTTGAACAAGCCATTGGGAAAAGAGGTCCATTTCACGTATTTAGATCCTAGACAAGGACATCCTGAAATGATCACCATTCCGCAGCAAACAGTCACGCTTTCCATGGACCCGACAAAAGAGAATACTTATTCGATCCAATTACCAGCTGATTCGCAAGAACAAGTCAGTGTGATGCTAGATGGTCCCAAGCTGCAAGAAATCGAACAGTTAGTGAATGATGAACTGCATCCTTATCGCTATCAAACTACGATCATCGACCATTCAGATCATCAATTTACATTCGCAGCACCTGAAAAAATCGAAGAAACGGAAGAAAGTACACAAGATTCAACAGATGACCCGCAAGAAAAAGAATTGCCGAAACAGGTGACATTCACGGTCAACCTGCCGATCATCTGGCATTTGAACTCAATAGAACAAGCGACATCTTATAATGAACTTTACTATTCATGGTGCAGGAACGAAACGGTCCAAAGCGATCATCAGTATGCCGTCTATCTCCCGATGGATCAGCCGCTGATCGATGATGTGCCTAAAATTCTGACACATTTACAAGCACTGGATACTGCTGCGCAGCAAATCGCGACTCTTTTCGGTAATCCGAACCAGTCGTTATCAGTCCAGTCTTATGCTGCCATGATCCGTGCATCAGAAAACCAAGGGAAAACAGTTCTGGAACTAGCTAAAGACCAATCGATCTATCGTCGTTATGACAATATTACGAATGCTGAGAAACAAACGGTCATTACCGATAAATTATATGAAGAATACAAGAAATCAGGAGACAGGATCTACAAGGACACCGAGACTCAGATCAATCGACTGCAAGCGGTCATTGGGCATGAAACAGATCAGAATAAAGAAGAAGCCAGCCCTACGCTTTACGGCACATTGAATCTGATGACCATCCCGGAAAAACTGCTACAGGAAGCAGATAAATTGAATCGATGGTTCACAGATGCCAACCGGCAAATCAAGGATTCATACAATGCATGGGGCGAAACAGCAAAAATCGAAGCCGCATCAGTGATCAATGAAGAAAATCCGCATCCTGAAGAAAACGAGACGAAACAAATTGCCACCCAAACAGAGTCTTTAGTCCAAACGATGCAAGAACTGATGCGATCATCCAAAGAAACGGCTGCTAGCACCGAGAAATCTGCTGCAGAAGTCAAAGATATCGCGCCGGTAATCGAAGAATTAAAAACAACGACAGCTGATGTTCAGACAAATGCAACAACGATCCTCACCAATCTGGATCAATCGATTCAACAATCGAAGCAAATAACGAAAGAAAACGAAGAATATGAAAAGACCTTTGAAAAAGTGTTGTCCAACACGAAAAACGGCGGAGCAGACAATACACAAGTTTTCCATTTTCTGTCACGGCCGATCCAAGGAAAAGGTGTGTTCGGACAAACAAGACAAATCTCGTTAGTTCCTTATTACGCAACATTAACTGGCGCGATTCTGCTTATGGTCGCAGGGCTTTCATTACTAGGATTTATGAAAAAACGTAAAGTGACAGAAGCCAATCTGCTGGTTCAGCCGACAAGGATATGGCTGAACGTTCCTAATGTCTTCCTTCTTTCGTTTGTGACGATCTTACTTGCCGGTTTTTATGCTGGTGCTACCAGTGCAAGTGCTGGCACGGCGAATCGCTTGTTGTGGTTCAGCTATGCCTTTTTGACCTTTGCCAGCATGCAGCTGCTTGTCACAGGCTGTTTACGGCAATTCAAGAAACTTACCTTATATGGTTACGGCAGCGTTCTAGGATTGTATTTCATACTCACACCATTATTAGGAGTGACGGTCAAAATAGGTTCATTCACCGAGTTTCTCTATCGGCTGTCACCGCTCCAAAATATCCAAAATGGTTTCACAGTCCTGCTGAATGGCGGCCGTATCGGTTGGGTCAGTTATCTTGTGATCGCCATCCTTCTTGTTTTAGGACTGTTTCTGAATCTCATTGTTCTTCCTGAAGAACAAGATAGAAAAGAGTGTGAATCATGAATAAAAAAAGAAAAATCTGTTGGATCATCGGTATTTTGAGTGTTCTTTTTCCTATTAGCTTCGACGGAACACGTGTGCATGCTGAACAAGGGTCTCTTACAATCAACAATCAGGTAATCTATGAGGATCAGCAAACGGAAGCAGGCGGAAACGAGGTCTCTTTTGCCATCAATGACTTGTTTTTGGCGGAGAAAGAAGCGAAAGATCAGCAATTGAAAGCAAAACAAAAAGAACTGGTCTCAACTGCACAGGAAAAAATATTTTTTGAGGAAACGACTGAGCCAGAAGCTCTTGACCAAAAAGTAATGCCTTATCTCTTCAAAGAAGGAGACACTGTTGCTTCAGTCCAAAGTACTTCTTCTTCAACCATGCAGCAAAGGAAAGTAAATCAGCTGGTTACCTTTAGCGGCTATGTTCTTGGCGGAAGCCTATGCATAGGAATCGGTCTATTTTTAGGGAAACAATTAGCTTATCACAAAAATAAAAGGAGCAGGAGTGGCGTGTAGCATGGAAAAAGGTACAACAATCAGTATCAGTCTGCATACAGTTGATCGGATCATCGATCTGAAAGTCCCAAGCCAAGTCACTGTGGCACGACTGAAAACAATTTTACAAGAGTCGTTTCCAATCATTCATATCCGACTTCCCGAAAATTTTGAATTGGCTCTTTTGAATAAACCCATTCATTTGAGAAATGAGGCCATCTTAGCTGATTATTCTTTAGGCAATGGCGATCAGTTACAAGTGATCGAAAGACAAAAAAACAGGGAGGAAAACCCACTGTGAGAGAAATACAGAACATCGACCAAACCATTGGATTTATGAATGAGACTAACGCTGTAGAGGTGACTCTGCAGGCCAATCAGTATAGGCTGGACAAACTGACACAGTATCAGCACTTTTTAGCACCTGGTATCCGAATGCTGTCAGGAGAGATTATAGAAGCAACAGAAGAAAAGCTGGTTATTCGCTATAAAAAAGAAACGGCTACCTTGCCGCTTGAACAAGTCGTCAAAAAAGAAGAACTTTTCCAACGTTTGCTGCTGGCACAAAAAATCCATTTCTTAACGGATTTTCTACACCGTCCAGCTCAGCCTTTCCTCCATCCTGCTAATCTATTCGTTCGTGGAGAAGAACTAGTTATCGGGCACCGAGGATTTATGGAAACGATCGTCCCTTATATCAATGAAGAAGATGATTTTATCAAGCAATATCGGGCATTGGTCCTTTATATCCTGCATCCTAGATTAAACTATGAACTGCTGATCGAAGGCAGCGGTACGCTGAAAGATGCCTTTACAAAAAAAATAAACGAAGCAGATACGATCGAAATCATCGATCAGTTGCTAGCAACGGAGATTCTGAAGCAAAAGCAAAAACGAGCCAAAGAAACACAAGTGGTCAGTAAAAGAAATCATCAGATTTTTAAGTGGAGCAGCTTGGTATTGGGGGTATCGACAATCGGATTTGCTGTTGCGACAGGGATCTATGCTCTGGATAAACTCCCGGCACAAGAGCGTATCAGTTCCGCTGAGACACAATATATCGCCAATGATTACGCTGGTGTTTTGAATACGTTGAAAGAAGACGAACCTGAAAAACTGCCCACTGGTGCTAAATATGTTGCCGCAGTCAGTGCCGTACAACTGGACAATTTGTCCAATGAACAAAAGGCAGCTATTTTAAATAACTTGTCCCTTAAATCGAGCGACAACACATTGCTTTACTGGATCTATGCTGGAAAAGGGAACTTCGATAAGGCACTGGATGTCGCTAAGAATCTTGGTGACAATCAATATATCTTACACACTTATACCAAGTTATACGATGCAACAAAGACCAACAACAAGATGAAAGGTGAGAAAAAACAAGAATTGCTCACAAAGTATGAAGAAGAGATCAATAAATACATGAAGTTGTTAGGAGGAGAAGATGGAAATGAAGCCAACTGATCGGTTCGTCCCATTAAGTGATCAAATCCGGACATCTGTAAAGATCCTCTTTGATATTTTTTATTTTGGTGAAACGTTCGTCCATGAACAACTCACCGAGAAACAGCGTCAAGTCGTACTTAACGGTCAAAGCTTCACTTATGAAGACCAGAAGTTATTGTGTGACGGAAAACCAATCAAGTCAGATGAACACTTGCTGATTTTAAGACATGAAGAGCTGGAAACTGTTTTTACGAATAAACCCAAAAAAGATTTTCTGATCTCCGGAGCGAAAAAATCGGCAGTTTTTTTAGAAACAGATGCATTGATCTCAATTCCTATCGATCCTAAAACCAAAGAATATCAGCTGAAGATCTATCCGAGTAAGGAACGTGTTTACTACAACGATCAGCTTATACAAGAAGGTACATTTTCGTTTGGCGTAGGAGATCGGTTGATGGTCGATCGTTTAGTGATCGAAGTCCGGGAAAAGCAGCTGCGTTTCACCAGTCTGGGCACAAACTATCAGCTGGATCCATGGAAACTGGTAGAAGAAACGTTTCTTCCCGAATATCCGGATGATTTCCCATTTTTTAGAAGAAGCCCGCGTATCCATTTGAAAGAACCAGCGAATGAAATCGAGATCCTTGCACCGAAACCAAAAGAAACAGAAGGCAGGAATGACTTATTGAAAACAATCGTGCCACCACTTGGTATGGTCGTTTTAAGCGGTGCCACAAGTTTTCTTAGCGGAGGAAACCCGATCATGATGCTGAGCATGGGTGGTGCGAGTCTATTGACAGCTGGTTTTTCAGTTTCCAGTTATCTGACCAATAAAAAAGAAACGAAACGAACAAACGAGGAACGGGAAACCACCTACCGCCAGTATATGCTTCAAAAAAAATCAGAACTGAACAAGCTGCAGCAAAAACAAAAAGAAGCGTTAGCGTATATGAATCCTTCTATAGATGATTTGGCTGTGATGGCTAAAGAATATCATGCGCGGATCTATGAGCGTATGAGCCGCAATGAAGATTTTTTGAATATTCGAGTGGGCACAGGAGAAATCATCTCCAGTTTCAAGACGAACTACCAGCCAGCAGAAGAAGATGATTTGAGCAAAGAAGCAGAAGAACAGCTCGTCTGGCCTTATAAACAGTTGGACGAAGCGCCAATCGTCGTTCCGCTAAAGGATCAGACGCTAGGATTAGCAGGACCATCTGCTGTACTGCGAACCGCCGTCCAAACCATCCTTTTCCAATTATCGGTTCTTCATTCGTACCGAGATGTCGAATTCATCACATTGGTTCCGGAAGCGGATTATCAAAAGGAGTGGAGTGCCTGGCGCTGGCTGCCCCATACGAAGATCCGACATTTGAATCTTCGGGGAATCGTCCATCACGCACAGTCACGGGACATGGTCCTGAATTCCTTTTATCAAATGCTGACAAAGCGACGCCAGCAAGTCAAAGAAGCCGGAAATGAAACAGTTGTTTTTCAGCCGCATTACATTTTTTCGATCCTTGATGAAAGCTGGCTTTCAGGTCATGGATTGAATGAATTTCTGGCTGAAGACATGAGTCTTTACGGTGTGACAGTCATTTGGGGAAAAGAAGCCTTGAACATGCTGCCGGAGACAACGACAACGCTCATCGAATATTAAAGTAGTGAATCTGCTACCCTGATCAATCAAAACAGCGAATACATCAATCAGACCTTCTTGCCAAATCATCTGCCAACTAGCTATCCACTGGAGCAAGCCATCCAGCGTTTAGCGAACCTGCAGCACGTGGAAGTGGAGAAGAATGCGGTGCCGGAAAGTCTTAGTTTATTAGATCAATACGAAGTGAAAAAAATAGAAGAACTTTCTATTCGGACTCGCTGGTTGAAAGCTGAACCAAACAAATCAATTCGTTCTTTGATTGGTTGGAGAGGAAAATCGGAGTATGTCTATTGGGATCTGCATGAGCGGGTTCATGGTCCACATGCACTCGTTGGAGGAACGACTGGTTCAGGAAAATCGGAGTTTTTGACCACCTATTTGCTAGGTTTGGCGATTAATTTTTCTCCAGAGGATATCGGAATGCTGATTATTGACTGGAAAGGTGGAGGAATTGCAAATACATTAGAAAAATTACCTCATTTCATGGGGGCAATTACTAATCTAGATGGTGCAGGGACGGCTCGTGCATTGGCAAGTATCAAAGCAGAACTGAACAAAAGACAAAGAGAGTTTGCTAAATATGGAGTAAACAATATCAATGGATACATGAGTTTATATAAACAACGTCTAAACCCTAATCCAGCTATCACTTATCCTAGTAAACCATTACCACATTTGATTTTAGTTTCAGATGAATTTGCTGAATTAAAAGCAAATGTTCCTGAATTCTTAGAAGAATTGACCTCAGTAGCACGAATCGGCCGATCGCTAGGAGTCCATTTGATTCTAGCCACACAAAAGCCATCTGGTGTGGTAAATGACCAGATTGAAGCAAATAGTACAAGTAAAATCGCACTTAAAATGGCTAGTGTCCAAGATTCGAATGAATTACTAAAAACCCCAGATGCTGCTCAAATCATAAATCCTGGTCGTGGTTATCTTAAAGTTGGCGAAAATGAAGTATATGAATTATTCCAAAGCGGTTATGCCGGTGTTTCATATGATCCAGACAAAATAATCGAAGAGAATGTGGACGAACGGATTTTTATGATCAATGATTTAGGGCAATCAGAGGTGCTCTATGATCCTGGTGAGGAAGTGATTCAAGGAAAAGATACTAGCGAATTACCAACGCAACTAGAGGCAGTGATTGACAAGATCGATCAAATTTTTCAACAGTCGGATTATATCCTCCCCGAGAAGCCTTGGTTACCCAATCTGGAAGACCAGATCGTGACGCCGTCTGTGAAAGAAACGAAAGAAAGAAAAATGGATATCCCGCTTGGAGTAGTAGACATACCGTCCAAACAAACACAAGAAATCTATAATTATGATTTGGTAAAAGCTAGCCACACTGCTATATTTGCAAGTCCGGGGTACGGAAAATCAACAATATTGCAAACGATTACGATGAATCTTTCACGTCAGAACACGCCGGATCAGATTCACTTTCATTTATTGGACTTTGGGAATAATGGTCTATTGCCATTAAAAAATTTGCCTCACACAGCAGACATTGTCACTTTGGAGGAAGACGAAAAGCTGCAAAAAATGTTGGATAGGATTTCTCTTGTATTAACAGAAAGAAAACAGTTATTCAAAGAATGCGGCGTAGCAAATCTTGAACAATATGAAACGAAAAGGCAAATAACATTACCAATCGTTGTTACAGTCCTTGATAGTTATGATGGTCTAAGCACGGATGATACGCGTAAGGAAAAAATCGATGGAATTTCGTATCGAAAAGAAAGAACAGTTTTATGTGGCAGGTGTGGCGAAAAAAGTCCCTGTCCAATTTGAAGGAGTTAATCAAGAAATACAAAAGTTAGCGCAGACGATCACGGAGACTCAAAGGGAAGAGATGCATAAGTTAGGAGATTTATATCCACATCAAGTAATCAACGCTTCTTATGGATTTGATGGAGACCGCTTGGAAGAAAAGGGTAGTTTGATGCACATGATCGGCTTTGCTACGACAAAAGAAAATCCGTACGCTGATTTAGAAATGTTTGCTATAGAAGAACACACTTGGGCCATTTTTCCTAATAAAGGACCATTTCCCCAAACTTTACAAGACACTTGGGGGAAAATCTATGCAGAATGGCTTCCTTCTTCAGATTATGAGTTAGTTGAAGCTCCCGAGATCTCTTTTACAAAATGGGGAGAGGACTTCAGTCATGTTTACAGTGAAATTTGGATTGCAGTGAAAGCAAAAAAATAGTTAAAAAATGAAAGTATCCCTACAAGAAGAGCGTAATCGTGTCATTTCTCTTTAATTTTATGTAAGATGAACTTAACATAATAGAAAGGGTGGGAGAAATGGCAAAGTATAAGATTGAAGAAAAACCAGAGTTTGCAGTGACAGGTATTGGTGTGGAATTGAAAAGTAGCAATACAGATTTTGTCGGTTTGGCAGCAGAGAAGCAAGCCTTTGAGCAAAAAGTCATCAGTGACGGAACAATAGACACCTTGAAACAATCTGCTGAAAATCATTATTTCTTTACAGTCAACGAACCCTATGACGGGAAAATGATGTACTATGTCGGTGTTCAAACGAGTCAGGATATTCCTAACACTACGAGAATCATCCCATTTCCAAAAGGAACCTATCTCATTGTAAGCGCTTCTGCTGAGTCGTCTGAAGAGTTGAGAAATGATTTGACGAATACGGCCTTTGGACATGTTTTAAGAGAAGTAGAAGATTACGCCTATGTTGGGGGACCGAATGCTGTCGTTGAAATGGGTGTTGCCGATGGGAAATACATTGGAGAAATCTGGATACCGGTAGTCAACAAACCATGATAATATAGAGGTCGTGAAAGTAGCGTTTTGACCTGAGCATTAGAGAGGAAAAAGAGGCATGACAAGGATTTTGTTCCTGGGAGAATAAAAGAATTTATGTAGACGATTCCGATCAGAAAAATGCAGGCCCAGTAGAGAGAATTATAAAAATCTCTCTACGAGGCCTGTGTTTTCTGGTCTTTTTTCTTTTTCCAAAACGGCTATTTTATGTATCAGACTATCAAGTGTGATCTTAGCCATTTCTTCTTCTGCTTTTTTCTGCAGCCGAGCGTAGCTTTCTTCTAAAGCTTCCTGGATATTTGCACCAACGACGCAATTTGGGTTTGTTTTTGGATCGACTTGGATAAGCTGTGTATTACCTTCAATGCTACGATAGACATCTAGTAAAGAAATCTGATCTGGTCTTTTGGCAAGGGAAGGTTGCGGTTTTCCGGTTTTTGTAAGGATCAAGCCGGATTTTTTGAGCTGACTCATGATTTTACGTACATTTGCTGCATTTGTTTCGATACTGCTGGCAATCATCTCACTAGAAAGCAATCGGGTATCTTGAAACATTTCAATATAGGCAAGTACATGGATTGCATCACTAAATTGCAGAGAATACTTCATCAATTGTCATCCTTTCATTTTTTTTGCTTGACTTATCTTACCACACTCTTTATGATAAAGGTGTAATTTATAAATGTACAGCTGTAAATCTTAACAAATAAAAGGAATAAGGAGTGGGAAAGATGCATTATTTAGTAACAGGAGCAACTGGAGGTTTTGGTGGTTATGCGCTGGAATTCTTAAAAAAGATGGTTCCACAAAATGAAATCTATGCACTAGTACGTAGTGAAGAAAAAGGAGAAGCACTGAAAGAAGCTGGATTTAACATACGTATTGGTGATTATGATGATTTAGATTCAATGAAAGAAGCGTTGAAAGGAATAGATCGATTGCTTTTTGTCTCTGGCGTTCCAGGAAATCGCCAAGCCGAACATGAGAATGTAGTGAAAGCAGCGCAAGCAGCCGGGGTATCTTATATCGCTTATACAAGTTTTGCAGATGCCGATCACTCAATCAGTGTATTAGCGCCAGATCACCAATTCACTGAAAAAACGATTAAGGATTCAGGTATTCCCCATACATTTTTACGGAACAATTGGTATGTAGAGAATGAATTACCTATCATTGGGCAAGCTTTAACAACTGGTCAATTCGTTTATGCTGCAGGAAATGGAAAAACAGGTTGGGCATTGAAACGTGAATATGCAGAAGCCGCAGCAAAAGTACTAGTAGAGAATGACTCCCTAGAAATCTTAGAATTATCCGGCCATCTAACTGACTATGAAGAATTAGCCAAGGCATTAGAGCGTGCGACAGGTAAAGAGTTAGAAATTATTGAAGCAAGTGATGCAGCGTTTGTCGAAAATCTAAAAGAAGCCGGATTCCCTCAAGAAGCAGCTGACATGTTTTTAGCGATCCAACATGATATCAAAAAGGGTCAGTTAGCTGTTTCTTCTGATGATTTAGAAAAAGTTTTGGAAAAACCATTAGTCTCTCTTGAAGCAGCATTGAAAGAAATATTGGATCAGGAATAATGGATGATATAAAGAGGTTGTGAAAAAGCCGCTTAGTTTTGAGTATGAAGAAAAATTTTATGAAAATGGCTTTCCACATTTTTGCATAAATTTGACTTCATGCCGATAAACTGGTTTTTGAACACCGTTTACCAGAGGTTGTAAAAAAGCTGTTCTGCATCAAGTAATAAGAAGAGTCAAATAAAAAATAGCTCTTCATATGTTTCGTTTGGCTGGACTTATTACCGCGGAGTTGGCAGGAGAACGCCGTTTTTATTCGAAAAAAGCAGCTGAGACAAGATTTTTGTCTCAGCTGCTTTTGTTTATCGATAAAAAAGTCTGGGGAAGACGATGGATCAGGCTTTGTTGGAAACAGAGCCGATTTTATCATTTGCTTTTACATCACGTGCGGGTTTAATTTCTAGGTTTTGGACTTTGTCGCCATTTGTGAATACAACGACCATATCCGTGTTTTTGCCTGCAGATTGAATAGCAGCAAGATCAACTAAAGCAATCAATTGACCTCTTGCGACTTTTTGACCTTCTTCTACATATAAAGTGAATGGTTCGCCTTTTAAGTCAACGGTGTTGATGCCCATATGAAGTAAGACTTCGATACCAGAATCAGTTTGGATACCAACGGCATGTTTCGTTGGGAAAATGTTTGTGATCGTACCAGCGATTGGAGAGAAGATTTCTCCATTTTCTGGTAATACAGCATAGCCGTCACCCATCATTTTTTCTGCGAATACATCATCTGAAACTTCAGTGATTGGAATCAGTTTCCCATTTGCGATAGCGTAAATATCTTGTTCGATCGTTCCACCGGCAAACGTCTCTGTTTTAACCACAGTGTTTGTTTGTGTAGGTCGTGCTGCAGCGCCACCATGCAATTTTGCCATCTCATCTGCAACGAATTGTACTTCTGTACCTACGATGACTTGCGCATTTTTCCCATCAATGATTTTCATTCCAGGTACGCCAGTGGCTTTGATTTTGTTTTGATCGATCAGGCCTGTATCTTTGACTTGCAAACGAAGACGTGTAGTACAGTTGTCGATTGAAGTTACATTGTCAGCTCCGCCTAATGCAGCGTAGATTTTGTTTGCTTGTGCAGCATATTTATTGTCTGAATTAGTCGTTGCAGTATCGTCATCTGAAAGATCTGCTTCCTCGCGGCCAGGAGTCATCAGATGGAATTTTTTGATAGCAAAGTTAAAGCCAAAGTAGTAAATTACTGCTGTTACTAACCCTTGGACGATCAACATCAAAGGCTGATTCGCAATCGGATTTTTCAAAGATAGGAAGTAATCGACAAATCCGGCACTAAAGGCAAATCCTGCTGTCCAATGGAAGAATGCACTCACTGCTAAAGAAATCCCAGTGAAAATGGCATGCAAGACATATAATGGCCAAGCAACGAACATAAATGAGAATTCAAGTGGTTCTGTTACACCAGTAAAGAATGAAGCAAAAGCTGCTGCTAACATCAATGAAGCTGTTTTTGCTTTGTTTTCTGGACGTGCATTTCTGTAAATAGCATATGCTCCTGCTGGAAGCCCGAACATCATGATTGGGAAAAATCCAGCTTGATACATTCCTGTTACGCCTTTTGTTCCTTCAGAAGCCAAGAATTTACCGATATCATTGATTCCAGCTACGTCAAACCAGAACACGGAGTTCATTGCTTGATGCAATCCTGTAGGGATCAGTAAACGGTTGAAGAAGCCATAAAGACCTGCACCAACCCATCCTAAACTCAAAATGAATTTAGCAAAAGAAACTAAAGCAGAGTAAACCGGAGGCCATACGAGCAGTAGCACTGCACTGATCAGCAGCATGACGAAGGCAGCTAAGATTGGCACTAAACGCTTGCCGCTAAAGAAAGATAAAGCCATCGGTAATTTTGCTTCGTGGAAACGATTATAAAGAGCTGCCGCAATCAATCCGGCAATAATACCAATAAATACGTTACTGATCTGAGCAAAAGATGGATCAACTGATTCTGGTTTGATATTCAATAAAGTGGCTACTGAATCAGTTTTTAAAACATTTACGGGAACTTCAAATGCAACCAAACCTGCCAAGGCAGCAGCACCTGATTTGTCCACTGACATCCCTAGTGCTAACCCAACAGCAAACAGCAAAGGCAATTGACCTAAAACTGCGTTACCGCCAGCTTGTAAAAAATGAGCGACAATGTCGTTACTATAAGATGCCCACCAGTTTCCGATCCCTACTAGCAAAGCAGCAGCAGGTAAGACCGCAACTGGGAGTTGAAGGGAACGTCCCATTCGTTGTAGATATGCTTTCAATTTTTTTCCTCCTCATGATTGTTAACATTTGTTTGTACGATTGCGCTTCTTAAACGCTCGATATGGATGGCCAAGTAACCCAGTTCTTCTTTCGTGATCGCGAGCTGGTATTCTTTGGTCAGCAACACACGGATTTTTTTAGAAATCTTATAGCTTTCTGGGTATTTTCGTTTGACCATTTCTACGATTTCCGTATCTAAGACAGCATATTGTTGTGCATGGGTTCGTTGTAGAAGCAGTCGTAAATGATTCACCAGTCTTGAATAATTCAGTGAAAATGGTTCTGAATGGATATCTGTTTCCAATTCTGATTCCACTAAATGGATGATATCAGATACAATCGTCACTTCACGGATACTGCGATGGTTATTATTTCGACCGCTTCGTCCGCTGTGGATATGGATTGCGATATATCCTGCTTCGTCATAAGTGTATGGAATCCCAAGCTCTTTTGTCAGATATTCTACTGCCCATTGAGCAATACTGAATTCATCACTGTAAAGCACTTCGATTTCTCTCAAAAGCTTGTTGCGGATGACGATACCGTTATTGATGTTCTCCGCAGAAAAAGCAATGTGGTCGGTCAAAGCGATCAACACATGTTCATTCAGTTTCTCCATCAAGACAGTTTCCGCATGATCGATGATTGTTTCTGCTGCAAACAAAAAGCGTTCATCGATCTGATTGAGTAGATTTTGCAATTTGATTTGTCCTTCTGGCTCCATGACGAATATCCGCTCAATATCACGATCAAAGATCAAATCATTTCTTTTTCTGTCAAATCCAATTCCTTTTCCAATAGCTACTTTTTCCTGCCCACCGTCATCTACCAATACTGCATTTTGATTAAAGATCTTTTTGATTTTCATGCGCGCACCCTTTTTGAAGATTTGGTTTTCATGTCTGCTAGACCAGTTGATTGCGACCAAACAAAAATAGACACGAAAAACCTCCTAGGGAAACCATGTTCCTCAGAGATTTTTCATGCCTAGTATGATCTAGTCACATGAAACGAATTATTGTTAACGTAATCATTTTATATAGACAGTTATGTTTTGTCAATTCTTTTTTTATAATTATAGTAATTTAAAGGAATATATGAGGATCATTGAGAGCACAAAATAAAGAAACGTACGTTATTTAATTATGAGCATTGACTTACTTTTACTTTTTTAGTTACACTGTTATTTAGGTAAAGTTTCATATTTAAAGGAGAAAAAGAATGAAAGCAAGAAATTTATTATTTAGCGTTATTCTTTTAGGAAATCTAGCAGTTGCCAACACAACCGTGCTAGCTGAAGAAACGACAGGAACAGTCACAGCTCAGACAACGAGTTCTTCAGAAATAGGAATTGAAAACGATACAGAAAGTACGTTGCAGTCAGCTACTGTCTCCGAAAATACGGTTTCAACTGAAGAATCAACAACAGGGACAACAGAACAACCGCAAACGGAAGAAAGCACATCAGCAGAAGCTCAGAAAAATCCAGAGAATGCGGAAGAAATCACGAACCAATTGACAGATGGACAAACATTGACACATACCCATCAAGCAGATTTGTCTGAATTCGAAAACTATACTGGCTACGCTTTTTCTGCCCGCTCATCTGCTAATTCTCAACAAGCATTCATTGATAGTATTGCATCCACTGCACAAAGCTTGGCAAGTGCCAATGACTTATACGCATCAGTCATGATTGCACAAGCAATCGTTGAAAGCGGCTGGGGGAACAGTGCCTTGGCTTCTGCTCCTAATTACAATCTATTTGGAATCAAAGGAAGCTATAATGGCCAATCTGTTACGATGCCTACTTCGGAATATGTCAATGGACAATGGATTACGGTAAATGCTGCTTTTAGAAAATATCCTTCGTACAAAGAATCATTACAAGATAATGTGACGGTATTGAAGACGACTTCTTTCCAGCCGGGCGTGTATTACTATTCTGGTGCATGGAAAAGCAATACGAACTCTTACAAGGATGCTACAGCTTGGTTGACCGGTCGTTATGCCACTGCGCCTAATTATGGTGCTACACTAAACAATGTAATCGAGACTTACAATCTGACGCAGTATGATACAGCACCAACTTCAACTTCTCCAATGTATCGTTTATATAATCGTCATACAGGAGAGCATTTGTATACATTGAATGCCGGTGAAAAAAATTATCTGCCAACTGTAGGCTGGGAATATGAAGGAATTGCTTGGCAAGCACCAAACAGTGGACAGCCTGTCTACCGTTTATACAATCCTTACAGCGGAGACCATCATTACACAATGGCGCAATCTGAGATCAACTCCTTAACAAAAATCGGTTGGCGCTATGAAGGTCTAAGTTTTTACTCTGGTGGTTCCAAGCCAATCTATCGACTATTCAATCCAAATGAAAAAACTGGTACCCATCACTATACCTTAAGTGCGAAAGAAAGAGATTGGCTAACGCCAATGGGCTGGAGATATGAAGGAATAGGATTTTATGGTTATTAAAAAGAGGTTGTGACAGAAGTGGTCAGCTTCAAGAAATAAGAAGGAATTGACGACAATTGTTTCTCCAATTTTTGTGAGATTTCGGCTTATTCTCGAAGAAGGTACTTCTGGAACACCATGTATCAGAGGTTGTGAAATCAGCGTCCTGACCTGAGTATTAGAGAAACAAACGGAAAAATAGTTCTTCATATTTTGCCGTTTTTTGAGCTAATACCGAGGGTCAGCTGATTGAACACCATTTACTCAAAAAAGGTTGTGACAACATTCTTGTCACAACCTCTTTTTATACCCGTTCAATCAAATTGATCCAGCTTCCAATATTCGATCAGATTATTCAATTTTTGACCGTAATCAGGATCTGTCGCGTATGTTCCTGTTAATGCACGGGTAGCATCTCTATAAGAACGTGCATTGACTTTCCATGTCCCCGCATATCGGTTTGGGTCCCAAGAAACACCATATCTTAATTTTAAGGCGTTATCTAAGAAGGATTGGTCAGTGGACTGATAGACCCGAAATTTTGAATTGACAGGGACAACGACACCATTAATCACTTCGTTAGATATATGCCAGATATAGCCATACTTTCCTTCATCTTCGCCGTCTTTGAATTTCATCCCAAAGAAGTTATTCGCGTGCTGAGCTAGATAGCTTGTGCCATATCCTGTTTCTAGGATCGCTTGAGCCAACATGACAGAAGTATACAAGCCATGAGCAGGCGCGATACGATTCGCACTTTGGCTGACAGAATTGATGAATCTTCCCTGAGGTGTCTGATCATTCACTTGTCCTAGAATCGTCAGTTGGTTTGGCTGATAGCCGCTTGGCCGCCGGTCGTTTTCAACAATGGTTAGCTGGATACCTTCAACAGGCAAATTCATTCTGACAGAGCCTGCTTTTTGTCCATTTGATGCCCAGCCTAACCAGCCTCTGGAACGAACAAAGGCACGATAATAAATATCATAGTTTTCAGCAAGTTCTCCTGTTAACTGAAAGGAAAAGGCTTGAAGAGAGCGATTTTGTCCAGTCGTTCCTGAGATCGCTCCATTGGATACAGTTCTGATCCAACCGCTGTCAGCTATGTGTGAATCATATTGGATACCGCCAGTATACCTTGATGTTCTTAAATTTGCGCGAATCGCTTCAAATTGTCTTCCTTGATTTGCGTAGCTGATCGAGTTGTTCAGGCTCGTTTGGCTTACCCAGCCAATATTCGATACATGTCCTTGCAACGTGATTCTAGGTGGAGCTATACGAAAGGCGCGAGTAGTTGCACCAGGTGCGGCTCCTCCTTTCCTTACTAATACAATTTGAATCGCTTCTGCACGGTAAGCATAGCCTTGTGTACCAGCTGATTCACCGTTCTTTGCCCAGTTCATCCAGCCGAATTCTTGTGCATGTACACGATAATAAACGTCATATCGGGTGCTGATTGTGCCAGTCAGATTGATGCGGATCGCCTCAATAGGCAGATTTTGTCCAGTCGTACCAGAAATCGTGCCATTTTGTGCCCAGTTGGTTTCCCAACCTTTGTTAGCGATATGGGATTGATAAGTGATACCGCCACCAATTGTATTTTCAGATAAACGCAGTTGCATTGCTTGAAGACTTAACCGTTGGCCAGTCGTACCAGCTTGAGTAGCAGCATCTGTCTGGCCTAACCATCCTCTGTTAGTTACGTGAGTATTCGCCAATACGGATGGTTCCTTTTCGATATAAGAAATACCGTTAGTAGCAGGGCCGGAACTGTTTTTGTCCAATAATTGGATTTCAATTGCTTCGATTTGATGACCGTACCCAAGTGTTCCGGAAGGATTTCCGTTCATTGTCCAAGGAAGCCAGCCAAAATTTCGTACATGGACTCTATAATAAACATTGTAAGTTGCTGCTAATTGTCCAGTTAATCGAATATTGATTCCTTCAATCTGTTTGACTTGTCCTGTCGTTCCAGAAATAGCGCCATTAGCTACCCAATTTTGCCATCCTGAACCTTGGACATAAGAGGTGTATTCAATAGCACCAGAGAGGGAGGATGAAAGATGGATACGAAAAGCTTCTACTTGTAAAGATTGACCTGTTGTTCCTGAAAGTTGACCGCTAGAAACATTTGGCAGCCAACCACGATTTTTGACATGTGTACTATAAGTAATAGATGGATGTGCAGTACGCAAGGTAGATTCATCTGTCTGTGGCACTTTGTTTTGCGGCTGGAAAGAAGAATCAGTTGTTTCTTTTGAATCAGATGCTGTACTTTCAGTTGTTACTATCTGTTCATTTGAGGAATCAGTCTCTGCTGATACTGGATCCTCTGGTTGGAATTCTTTCTGTGAGACAAAAACGATTGAAGAATCCTTTGCTGTCAGCGCATAAAACACTTGATCGCTGATTTGGACTGCTCTTTGTACGTGATAACTTTCTGAATGTGAAATGGTTTCCTCTGATTGTTCTAACCAAGCTTGATCAAGTGACAGAGAGGCAACGGCTGATTCAGAAAGCTGACCTTGTGATGCTTCAACTGGAACTGTTTTTGGCTCATGAGCAGTTACAGAGTTTGCTGCTACCCATCCTTCATAGTTTGCTGTTTGGATATGTACCCAAGTTGTTTGATCCGATAACGCTACTTTATCCGTGATGAGGGCTGGTCCAGATATTTTTTGATGTTCTTCTTGGCGATAGAAGGTAGGATAAATATCTGTTTCATTCAGAGTCGTATAGGTTTCTGTCATACTTATATGTGTTTGAATGATAGGACCAGCTGCAACTTCTGAGTAATACGCACGTACGGAAGAAAGAAAATGCTCCTTGTCTAGAGTGATCGAATCGTCAAACATCAAGAAATCTGCTGATTTTTCCAAGGGTAAAGAATAGGTTTTGATTTTTTTTGCTACATAATAGGCCAGATAATTGGTGACTTGTTCTGTTGGCTCTGTTGGTATGACTAGTTGGATCGTTCCTTTATCCACCCATTGTCCATCGGGTAGCTGGACATCAGTAGAGACAATCTCATACACACCTTGCGTATCAATGTAGCTATGAGCAGATTGCTGCTGAATGAACGATTCCTTTGTTTGTTTTGAAGCTGAAAGGTGGATTTTATCAGGTTTCATTTGTTCAAATCTACCATTGCTCCTTGCAAAGAGGGATTTCCAGAGATTTTTGGCGGTGTAAAATTTTATACTGCAGAAGAGCTGTCTTCTAGATTTTGATAGGAATTCTCTACAGATAGGCTTGATTGGGATGGTGCGCTTTCATCTTCTGATAGGGTAGATGTTTCTGTTGTTTGAACATTTGCCAAAACGGTATCAGCAAATACGAGACTATTAGGTAACAACGTCGCATTCACTAAGAGAAATACTGCGGCTACTATTCTTTTTCTCACATCATTATCCTCTCTTTCTTTTTTATTGTTCCTTCTTTTCATTCTACAAGAGATTTCTTTTATTTACACTCATTTCTATTGAAAGCCTTTGTTTTTTAATTTCACAGCTGATTCTTTGACTTTTTTCTTTTTTTATTCTATTATTGACAAGTCAATCGTTGACTAGTCAATTATTAGAGAGGAGGAAATTATGTCTTTAGAAGAGATTAGCCACCTTTTATATCAAATCAAATTAGCCGATCAAAAAATCGTCCAGATCTTTGAGGAAAATATCGGTATAAGTCTTACTAGATATGAGATCATGATGAGACTGAAAGAAGAAAATCCATTGCTGCAAAGCAGTTTGCAAGAAAAGTTGCAGATTGATCAAGGAGCAGTTACACGTCATCTGAAGGTTTTAGAAGCAAACGGCTATGTTTCGCGTCAGAGAAATCCTCAGAACAACCGGGAAGTGTACGTAGCACTGACAGAAAAAGCCCAGCAGAAAATCGAGCATTGTGAAATGGACCATAAAGATACAGGTTCCGTGCTGTCCCCAGCTTTCAGCGATGCAGAAATGAAACAATTCCTAACACTTTTAGATAAATTGAATACCCAACTTTGCAATATAACAACAGAAACGAAAGAGGTTAATAATAATGGAACAAAAAAATGATTTTTCAACAATTATGACTGGTAGAAGATCCGTTCGCGTATATGATGAAACATACAAAATCCCACACGAAGAAATGCTGGAAATGATCAAAGAAGCGACGACTGCTCCTTCTTCTGTCAACATGCAACCATGGCGCTTTGTGGTCGCTGAAAGCGAGGAAGCAAAAGAAATCTTGCGTCCTTTGATCCGTTTCAATACGAGACAAAATGATACTTCTTCTGCAATGGTCATGATTTTTGGCGATATGCAATGTTACGAATATGGCGAAGAAATCTATAACCAAGCTTACGAATCAGGGAAGATGCCAAAAGAAGTCAGAGATCAACAATTAGCTGCGATCATTCCTTATTACAAGAGCTTTTCAAGAGAAGAAATGAACGATGTAGTCAAAGTCGATTCTAGCTTAGCGGCTATGCAATTCATGTTAGTTGCACGTGATCATGGCTATGAAACAAATCCAATTGGTGGATTCGAAGCAGATCAGTTGGCAGAGGCATTTGGTTTGGATAAAGACCGCTATGTTCCAGTTATTATTTTATCAATAGGAAAAGCGGTAGAAGAAGGTTATGAGTCTGTTCGTTTAGCACCAGAAAAGATCACTACGTTCAAATAAAAGGTTTTCAGTTACTATTCAGTAGCTATTGCTTTTTTTGAATCGTGTGTGGTAACCTAATAAAAAAGGAGGTCGGAAAAATGACTGCATCGATGAAATTACGTTTTGAACTTTTGAATAACAACTAAATAAATTCAAAAGACATGTATAAACAACAATTTCATGGGTGGAGTATGTCCATTTTTTCGAACGACAGTAGAATAGGTGAAAGCTATGACAGATTTGATGATTTAGTCATAGTTATTTCGTTCAGAGTAGGAAAAGATGTTATGCAGTTTTTTTGCAAACAGATTTTTCTGCTCTTTTTTAGTATCGATAATTGTTGTTTTACATGAAATAGGAGTGTAAAACATATGGAAAATTTAGCAATAAATATAACAAACCTGCAAGTTCGTTTTGGTAACCAGTTAGAATTATCTATTGATTCTCTTCGTGTCTATCAGCAAGATCGGATAGGAATCATAGGAGAAAATGGAGTCGGTAAATCAACGTTGCTGAAACTGATAGCCGGAGAACTTATCCCCAATCAAGGGAAAATCCAAACAGAGATCACTTTCAACTATCTGCCTCAATTAACCTATCTTGCTGAAACAAAGGATCTGAATTTGGAATTAGCCAGTCATTTCCAGTTAAAACTGGAAGAAACTTCGGAACGGAAATGGAGTGGAGGGGAAGAACGAAAGATCGAGTTGATACGTCTTCTTTCTTCTTATGAACAAGGGATGCTTCTAGACGAGCCGACGACCCATCTAGATAGAAAAAGTGTGGATCGACTGATTGAAGAGCTTCGTTATTATTATGGCACGCTGATTTTTGTTAGTCATGACCGCTATTTTCTAGATGAGCTGGCAACGAAAATCTGGGAAGTAAAAGACGGAGAAATCCGAGAGTTTTCGGGGAATTATAGTGCCTATCTCACTCAAAAGGAATTGGAGAAAAAGACTCAGCTACGAGAAGCAGAGTCGATCATGAAAGAGAAAAAACGATTGGAAAAATCGATCCAAGAAAAGAAAAAACAAGCGGAAAAGTTGGAAAAAGTGTCTAGTAAAAAGAAAAAGCAACAAATCAGACCGGATCGGTTGTCTTCCTCTAAACAAAAAGACAGTGTACAAAAAGCCATCCAAAAGAATGCGAAAACATTAGAGAGAAGACTCCAAAAAATAGGAGAAACAACTAAGCCGCAACAGATGAAACAAATCCGTTTTCCAGTACCAAAATCTCTTGCACTCCACAATCGTTATCCAATCATGGGACAAAATATCCAATTGGAAAGAAACGGGAGAATATTACTGATAAATAGCGATTTTCAATTTTCTTTAGGTAAAAAAATCGCGATTGTCGGCGAAAATGGTTCAGGTAAGACAACCTTATTGGAACATATCCGCAAACAAGGAGAAGGAATCCTCCTTTCGCCGAAAGTAAGCTTTCAAGTCTATCAGCAAAAGGATTATCAAATGACATCTGAAGAATCCGTCATTCGTTTTGTCATGAGACAAACAGAGTTTTCGGAATCGCTTGTCCGTAGTTTGCTGAATCACTTAGGGTTTGCTCAGGAAACTCTGACGAAACCGTTGTGTACGTTAAGTGGGGGAGAAGCGACCCGTTTGACGATTGCTTTGCTTTTTACTAAGCCAAGTAATGTGTTGCTGTTAGATGAACCGACTAATTTCATTGATATGGCAACGATCGAAGCTTTAGAGCAGCTGATGCAAGTATATCCGGGAACGATTTTGTTTACTTCTCATGATTCCTACTTTGTCGAACGTACGGCTGATGAAGTTTATGAAATAAAAGGGCAGAAAATAAAAAAAGTACTTACGAGAAATTTTTAAATGTGCTACGATGATTTTCGTGACAAATTTAAAGGAGTGGTACAGATTGCCTACAAATAAAAAAGAAGGAATAATTTTTACAACAATGATGTGTTTTTTGATGGTCTTGGGGATGAGCGCGTATAATTTATGGCTGCATCAAGATCTTCATTTATCAAGTTTGTTGATTGGTCTAGTGCCTGGATTCGTGGTGGCTTTCATTTTGGATGTCTTCATCATCGGTGTGCTGGCGAAAAAAATTGCCTTTAAACTACCAGTAAATCCAGAAAGCAAGATCCAAATGATCTTAACTATTTCCTGCTTGATGGTTTTAGGAATGGTCACATGTATGTCTTTGTTTGGTGTGATCATGGAACAAGGAATACCTGATCAATTATTCTCTGCTTATATGAATGCTTGGAAAATGAATGTGATTGCCGCTTTACCGTTGCAGTTGATCATCGTTGGCCCACTTTCAAGAAGTGTGTTGAAAGCCATTCAAAGCAATGAATGATGGAATACTGTTTATTTGAAAAAAAGGTTGTGACTTGCTTTTTGTCACAGTCCCTTCAATGCAGTTCTAGAAAGAAAAATGATCCGAACGATAGGTTTTTGCCTGTCTTTCGGATCGTTTTTCTTTTTCAGCTGTATCGTTCTTTTAGTGAAGAGGATTCGTTGCTTAATAGATAAATCTAGAAAGGTTCTGTTTATCCATTACTCAAAAAACGGCTGCATTTGTTCTCTTACTTGCTGACACCATTGGAGTTCCTGCTGACAAAGCATGATTCGGCGCTGGATCACAACATAACGCCCAAATTCTTGTCTCTTGTCTAGCGAGAGGTCATTCAATTTTTTTTGATTTTTTTGCATGATTTTGTTCAGCTGTTGTTCTCTAGTGAATAGCAGTCCAGTAGCTGTTGTTTTGTCGAGTGTTGAAAAAGCATAGATTTTTGCTAAAAATTCATCTTTTTGTGTAGGAGCTGGGGTCTCCTCTTTGATCCATTCCTCCACAAGGGCACGTCCTTCATCAGTCAAGTGGTAGATCTTTTTTTGAGAGTGCTCGTCTTTGTCCAAAACGGTCACATAACCCTGCTGGTCTAACTTGGCAAGCGTCGTATAAATCTGACTGTGATGAGCTTCCCAAAAAATCGTGATCAGCTGCTTCAATTCATACCCAGAACGCGGTTTGGATAAAAGCACGCATAATAATATATAGGCTAAAGTATTCATAAAAATCCTACCTCTCGTCTTATTTTCTTTATTATATCACAGTAAAATTTCCATGTTTTACATGTGCATATTTACATGTAAAATAAATCATGTATGATGCTAATAGAGAGAAAGGGATGGATATATTGGAGAATCAAATAGATATACAAGAACAAACAAATGAAGAAACAAAGGGGAAAAGTTCGGCGCTAGTTGTAGCAGCTACCTGTATGATCGCTTTTATGGGAGTGGGCCTAGTAGACCCGATCTTAAAAACGATTGCTGCACAGTTAAACGCTACGCCAGCTGAAACGACCCTGTTATTTACTAGTTACATGCTAGTCACTGGTGTGGTGATGCTATTTACAGGTTTCCTATCTAGTCGGATTGGCTTGAAAAAAACATTGATGACCGGATTGTTTATCATCGTTGTATTCGCTGGTCTTGGTGGATTATCTGGCAATATCGGTATGTTGATTGGGTTACGTGCTGGCTGGGGAGTCGGGAATGCTTTATTTGTCTCTACTGCTTTAGCAACGATCGTCAGTATTTTAGTCGGTAACACAGAAAAAGCAATCATGATGTATGAAGCAGCTCTTGGCTGCGGAATGGCTGTTGGCCCGCTAGTCGGTGGGGTCTTGGGCAGCGGTTCATGGCGTTATCCATTTTTTGGGGTAGCATTTTTGATGTTTTGCGGTTTTATAGCCTTAGCGGTACTTTTACCTGAAACTGAGAAATCAAAGAGAAAAGTAGGCCTTTGGGAAGGTGTCAAAGCGTTAAGCAATCATAAACTTCGTTCAGTTGGACTGATCGCATTGTTATATAATTTCGGATTCTTTACTTTACTTGCGTATGCGCCATTTTTATTGATTGGCTATTCTGAATTAGAAGTCGGTTTTGTATTTTTTGGCTGGGGTGTGCTTCTGGCTATTGCTTCGATTTTCGTTGCACCAGCTCTTGAGCGGAAGTTTACGACTTATCGGACGATTTTAGCTGCATTTGTCTTATTCATTATTTGTTTGCTGTTATTAGGAGCTGGAACTTCTATGCCAGTCCTTGTACCGATCAGTATTGTGTTAGCAGGATTTTTCCAAGGAATCATCAATACACTGTTGACGACGATTGCTATGGAAATACCCGGTCTGCAACGAAACGTTGCTTCTTCCAGCTATAGTTTTGTCCGCTTTTTCGGTGGAGCTTTAGCACCATTTATTGCAGGTGTGATCGGCGAACATATTGGTGAAAGCTATGCGTTTTATTTTGCAGGGGCCATTGTTCTTATCAGTGTATGTTGTATCATTTATCACCGTAATTATTTTGCTACAAATGAAGAAGAATAAGAAATCAGAGGTTGTGAAAAAGCTGTCCTGCATCAAGTAATAAGAACAGCCAAACAAAAATAGCTCCTCCTATTTTTCGTTTGGTTGGACTTATTACCGCAGATGCAAGCTTTTGAACACTGTTTAAGGAAGAGATTGTGAAATCAGCGCTTTGACCTGAGTATTAGAGAAGCAACGGAAAAGTAGTTCTTCATATTTTGCCATTTGTTGAGCGAATACCGAAGGACAGCTGATTGAACACCGTTTATTCGGAAAAAGGGAATGTGACACGATTTTTGTCACATTCCCTTTTTTTCTCAAAATAATGAAACTGGAAAATTTTCAGTAGGTAAGCTAAAATTCATTTAAGAAAAAGAATGGGGGGATAATAGATGCTGGAAGAATATTTTCAGGAAGTCGGGTTGACACTCGTTGAATTACCCATTGAATTTTCAGATGATCGGTTGATTTATCGTGGCTATATCAAAGAATTGCCAATGATCAACGCGGAAGGTGAAACTAGAAAAGCGATGCAGCAAAAAATAGCTGGTATGTATCAGGTGTATCGGGAACAGCTATTGGCAGAATCAGCGGAAGAAGAAAAAACGATGAACTTGTCCATGGATGAGCTGCTTCGTTATTATGATGGCGAAACATTTGACGGATTTTCACTTCTTAACGAAGAGGAAACAGATTTACCAGGCAGCTGGTAGGAGAACACCGTTTATATGGAAAGAGGCTGGGACAGAAGCGTTTAACTCCAAGAAATAAGAAGAAATTCACGAAAATTGCTTTTCAAATTTTTGCGAATTTCAGCTTATTTCCGAAGGAGTTGCTTCTGCTCCCGCCGTTTATACATGTTTAGAGCGTGGGACAAAAGTTTTTCTTTACTTTTGTCCCACGCTCTAAAAAGTTCGGCAGTTTTTTGCCGATGTTCAAAGCACCCTACTTATCGTACGGATATTTTTTAGCGGAAAGTCCGATTCAAGTGGTTTTTATTCAGCTGATATTTATAAGATAAGTGAAAGATACCAGCAATCAGCAACGTAATCGTATAGGCAATTGAATGATCGAAAAAAGAATAGTAATTGACTCCAGCTAACAGGCATAATGCAACCATATAGCTGATGTGTAAGCGAGCAACCAAACCTTTTGGCCCAATTTTGTCAAAATACTGCGCCCATTTTTCCCGTTGACTCCCTATGCTTCGTTTTTTGAACTGAAAAAAAAGGGATAAAATACCGACTCCTAGAAAAGCAGCGATATTCAGAGAAATAAGGTAAATAAAAAAAATCATTAAAATTTCAAACATATTGACACCTTTCTAATTGGATAGAACCTTTACAGTAAAAAGGCAAAAGGCGTGAATAATGTTTCACACGAAACATTATTCGCGGATTTGTCCATCGCCATAAATGATATATTTTGTGGAAGTTAATTCATTTAACCCCATTGGACCACGGGCATGTAGCTTTTGAGTGGAGATGCCGATCTCTGCACCAAAACCAAATACCGATCCGTCTGTAAAACGAGTGGAGGCATTGACATAGACAGCCGCCGCGTCCACTTCATTCAAGAAACGCTGACTAGCCGAATAGCTATCTGTCACGATTGTTTCTGAATGCTTGGTGTTATGTCGGTTGATATGCGCAATTGCTTCACTTAAAGAATCGACTACTTTGACGGCAAGGATATAATCTAGATATTCAGTATCCCAATCTGCCTCTTCTGCTAAAGCAGCTGTCTCTAGATATTCTAACGCACGAGCATCCGCACGTAAAGAGACGCCGTGTTCTACCAGTTCTTTTTCAATGGCTGGTAAGAAAAAGGGTGCGATCTCAGAATGGATCAGTAATGTTTCTGCCGCGTTGCAGACAGAAGGACGGGAAGCTTTTGCATTGACGATGATTTTCACTGCCATAGACAACTGTGCTTCTTTATCGATGTATACGTGATTATTTCCTGTACCTGTTTCAATGATAGGTACCGTTGCCTGTTCTTTGACTCGTTGGATCAATTTTGCTCCGCCTCGAGGGATCAGTACATCTAAGTATTCTGTCAATCGCATCAACTGTCCTGCAGTTTCGTGTGAAGTATCATCGACAAACTGGATGGCATAAGGAGATTCGCCAGCACTGACCAGTACTTGCTGCAATAGTTGGACCAGTAATTGGTTCGAGAAGAATGCTTCTTTGCCACCGCGAAGGATAACGGCATTCCCTGATTTGAACGCTAGACTGGCTGCATCAGTCGTGACATTTGGACGAGATTCGTAAATGATACCGATCACGCCGAGGGGCACGCGCTTTTTGCCGATTCTCAATCCGTCGGTGTTCGTCCACATCTCATCTACTTTTCCAATAGGATCGTCTAACGAAGCAATCTTTTCGATCTCTGCAGCCATGGCATTGATTCGCTCAGGTGTCAGCTGCAAGCGGTCTTGCATCGTTTCACTGATATTGTTTTCGACTGCTTTTTCTAAGTCTTTCTGATTTGCTTCGATGATCGCTTGTTGATTCTTTTTGATGGTTTTCGCCATCTGAACAAGTAGCTCATTTTTACGGTTTGTAGGCATAAGTGCTAGTTGTTGCGCACTATCTTTTGCCTGTTGCCCTAATTGCATCAAATCAGTCATTTCAAGTCCTCCTTAAATAAAGTACCTACTTCTTTTCCTGCAAGAATATCAAAAATGATTGCCGGATTTTTTCCATTTGCTAGAATCATTGCACTGTTTGCTTCAAATATCCTAGAAGCTGCTTTTAATTTACTTTGCATACCGCCTGTTCCAAAGGTGCTGCCTGCACCACCTGCTTGTGCCAGAATCTTTTCATCGATTTTATCGATATAGCGATACATCTGAGCCTCGGGATTTGTAGTCGGATTATCTGAATAAAAACCGTCGATATCAGAAAGAACGATCAAAAGGTCTGCCGCGACAAGTTTTGCCATGATTGCTGACAGCTGATCATTATCGCCAAATTTTGTCAGATGATCTAATTCATCTACTGCGACAGTATCGTTTTCGTTCACGATAGGAATCGTATCCATGATCAAAAGCTGTTCCAATGTATTCCTCACATTTTTACGACTTTCAGGGTAATCTACCACGTCTCTTGTCACGAGGATTTGTGCTGTCTGCTGATTATATACACTGAATCTTTGATTATAGATATTCATCAATTCGGCTTGACCAACAGCCGCCGCAGCTTGCTGTTCAGGGATCAAAGTCGGACGTTCTGACAAATGTAATTTATGCATACCGACGCCTACAGCTCCCGATGAGACTAGGATCACTTCCTTTCCACGATTTCTAAGATCGGAAAGGACAAAAGCTAACTGATCGATCGCCGCAAGATTGATGTTTCCATTGGGATAGATCAATGTACTTGTTCCTACTTTGACAATAATTCGTTTTGCATTTTTTATTTCTTTACGCATGTGACACCTCAATCAAATATCCACTCATTAATTTCGTTCTATTCTACTTGTTTTGACGAGTAAAGTCATGTAAAAAATAGTTTTTTTGTACAACTTGCAGTTGTTCGGTAAAAGAACGCGTTAATGGTTGACTTTAGGATAGCAGAATTTCTTGAAGAATTTGTAAAGAGAGTCTTTTATAGCCTCGAATATGTTAGAATAGGAGTAGTTTATTTAGGGAGGAAAACCGGTGAGAAAAAGAGGATTTGAAGTTATTTCTAAATATAAAGAGCAAAATATCAATCTACCGCAGCGCGCTACACATCATGCTGCTGGCTATGATTTTGAAGCAGCAGAAGAGGTCGTGATTCCAAGTATCTGGAAAGCAGGCTGGAAAAAAGGATTGGAAACAATCGCAGATACATTGAAAAAAGACGTATCAGAAAATGAAAAACAGTTGAAACCGATCCTTGTACCTACTGGGATCAAAGCCTACATGGGAGAAGATGAATTTTTGCAGCTTGCTAACCGTTCAAGCAATCCGTTGAAGCGGTTTTTAGTGTTGACGAACGGCGTGGGTGTGATTGACAGCGATTATTACAATAATGAGGCAAATGAAGGCCATATCATGTTCCAATTCACCAACTTTGGTTTCAAGGATGTAGTGATCAAAAAAGGTGAGCGTATCGGTCAAGGGATCTTCTTGCCATTTTTAAAAGCAGATCAAGATCAAACGACTGCTCAACGTCAAGGCGGATTTGGTTCTTCCAGTAAATAAAACGATAAAGAAATTTAAGCTTGATTTAATGTCTCATGGTTAGAATAAAAGGAGGCGGTACAATGGCAAAAAAATCAAAAGTACAATTTGTTTGCCAAAATTGCGGGTATGTGTCGCCTAAGTTCTTGGGACGCTGCCCAAATTGCGGAAAATGGAATACGATGGTCGAAGAAATCGAACAAGATACAACAGACCGCAGAACGCGAACAAGTTTGACAGGAGAAAAAGCGAAACCAACAAAAATAGCAGACGTCGTCCCTAAAAAAGAACCTCGGGTCAAAATGAAATTAGAAGAACTGAACCGTGTGCTAGGTGGAGGTGTGGTACCGGGATCCATGGTCTTGATCGGTGGTGATCCAGGTATTGGTAAATCCACTTTGCTATTACAAGTTTCTCAGCAATTAGCAGCCATAGGCGGGAAAGTCTTGTATGTATCCGGCGAAGAAAGCGCAGAACAGATAAAATTACGCGCGGAGCGCCTCGGAAGTATCAACACAGAATTTTATCTATACGCTGAAACAGATATGAATGAAATCAGTCGTGCCATCGAACATATCTCCCCTGATTATGTTATTATTGATTCCATCCAAACGATGACGCAGCCAGACATCACAAGTGTGGCAGGAAGCGTCAGCCAAGTAAGAGAAACCACTGCAGAATTACTCAAAATCGCTAAAACAAATGGGATTGCCATCTTTATCGTCGGTCATGTTACGAAAGAAGGTTCGATCGCCGGTCCAAGAATGTTAGAGCATATGGTGGATACAGTGTTATATTTTGAAGGTGAACAACATCATAGTTTCCGAATTTTACGAGCGGTAAAAAACCGATTTGGCTCAACGAACGAGATTGGGATTTTTGAAATGCATGAGCATGGATTGGAAGAAGTCGCTAACCCTTCACAGATTTTCTTAGAGGAACGCCTAGACGGTGCGACTGGCTCTGCTATCGTTGTAGCAATGGAAGGAACACGTCCAATTTTGGTAGAGATCCAAGCATTAGTCACACCTACTATGTTCGGAAATGCTAAGCGAACAACAACAGGTCTTGATTTCAATCGTGTATCTCTGATCATGGCAGTGCTGGAAAAAAGAGCTGGACTACTTCTTCAGAATCAAGATGCTTACTTAAAAGCTGCAGGTGGGGTAAAATTAAATGAACCAGCGATTGATTTAGCTATCGCTGTCAGTATTGCTTCAAGCTACAAAGAAAAAGGAACACAGCCGACGGAATGTTTCATCGGTGAAATCGGACTGACTGGAGAAATCAGACGTGTCAGTCATATTGAACAACGGGTCAAAGAAGTCCAAAAACTCGGCTTCACAAAAGTTTACCTGCCTAAAAACAACTTAGGCAACTGGGAAGCGCCAAAAGGAATCGAGATCGTTGGAGTAGCAACTTTGGCTGAAACGTTGAAGCGTGTGTTCCGCTAAATAATAAATGATTGTCGAAACGGAGGAAAAACGATGCAAAAACGTGTCATTACGTTGCTGATGATCATTGTCGGCGCAAGCTTGGGTATTTCATTTTTACCCTCAGCTTGGCAGGCAATTGGTCAACAGTCAAATGGGTGGCTGAATAATACATTTACCAACAGCTTGTTAGGCGCACTTATTTTCTTTTTATTATCTTTGCTGTTGGCCAAACATATCTCAGCTATTATCAAACAAGTAGAACAAAAACTAAGCGAGGTCAGTTTGACTTATCTTCTCTTCGGTGCGATCGGTGCGATCATCGGATTGACTTTGGGCGTTGTGATCTCAACCCCTCTTTACAATATGGAAATTCCATTCGTCAATAGTGTATTGCCGATTTTACTGATGATCATCTTAGGTTATCTGGGATTGAGAATGGGAACGACACGAATCGAAGAATGGAAGAAAGTCTTTGGTTCACGAAGTAAAAAAATCGAGCAAGAAACAGCTAGCCAAGTGGAGAGCCAACTGTTAGAACGAAAATCAGGAGAAAATTTCCATAAATATAAAATCTTGGATACAAGCGTGATCATTGATGGTCGGATTTATGATATTACAAAGACTGGATTCTTAGAAGGAACCTTGATGATCCCTAATTTTGTTCTTTACGAACTACAATACATCGCGGACTCAGGGGATAGTTTGAAACGTGTGCGTGGTCGTCGCGGATTAGATATCTTGAATGCTTTGCAAAAAGAAGAAGGTATATCTGTCGAAATGTATGATGGAGACTTTGAAGATATCAGCGAAGTAGACAGCAAATTGATCAAATTAGCCAAGCTTTTAGACGGTGTCATCGTAACCAATGACTATAACTTGAATAAAGTCTCTGAATTCCAAAATGTACCTGTTCTTAATATCAATGCGTTGGCAAATGCCGTGAAACCAGTCGTCATTCCTGGCGAAACGATGAATGTTCTAGTAGTAAAAGCTGGGACAGAACGCCAGCAAGGGGTAGCCTACCTTGATGACGGCACGATGGTTGTCGTAGAAGATGGACAGCATTACATGAATGAACGTATCGAAGTCGTTGTGACAAGCGCTCTTCAAACAGCCGCTGGACGCATGATCTTTGCTAAACCTGCCCATGCAGGACGAGGGATCGACAATAAAAAAGAGACAGAGAAAAAGACAAAACAATCAAAATAAAAAAGAAATTCAGCCAACTGGTAAGGAAATTCAACCAGTTGGCTTTACTATTTACCTTAGAAAAGGTAAAATTTGTGCTGAGTGGCTTTAAATAAATGATATTTGAGAAGCCGTAACTGACGGAATTTTTACTGTTAGTCAAAGTCTAGTTTGAAAGAAGAGGAAGAAAATGACGAAAGTACGCGTACGCTATGCACCAAGTCCAACTGGGCACCTGCATATTGGAAATGCAAGAACTGCATTGTTCAATTATTTGTTTGCCCGCCACAATGATGGAGACTTTATTATTCGTATTGAGGATACTGACCAAAAACGTAATATCGAAGATGGCGAAAAAAGCCAGTTGGAAAACCTTGCTTGGTTGGGAATGGATTGGGATGAATCTCCTGAAAATCCTGGAGAATACGGCCCTTACCGTCAATCTGAACGTAAAGAAATCTATCAACCGCTGATTGATCAGTTACTTGCTAGCAATCGAGCATACAAATGCTATTGCACAGAAGAAGAATTAGAAGCAGAACGGGAAGCACAACGCGCAAGAGGAGAAATGCCTCATTACGCAGGAACATGTGCGAACTTGACACCTGAAGAACAAGCAGAAAAAGAAGCACAAGGTCTAGAATCTGTTGTACGTTTCCGTGTGCCTCGCAATACAGAATACGCATTTACAGATATGGTAAAAGGCGCTATTTCGTTCGAATCCGATAATATCGGCGGCGACTTTGTCATCCAAAAACGCGATGGTATGCCAACCTATAACTTTGCTGTTGCGGTCGATGACCATTTGATGAAAATCACTCACGTTTTACGTGGAGATGACCATATTGCCAATACACCAAAACAACTGATGATCTATGAAGCATTTGGCTGGACGCCACCAACATTCGGACATATGACGTTGATCATCAACAGTGAAACAGGCAAAAAACTAAGCAAACGTGACGAATCAATCTTACAATTTATCGAACAATATCGCGAATTAGGTTATTTACCAGATGCAATGTTCAACTTTATCGCATTATTGGGCTGGTCACCTGTGGGCGAAGACGAAATCTTCGAACACCAAGAATTGATCAAAATGTTCGATCCAAAACGCCTAAGTAAATCACCCGCAGCTTTCGATGCGAAAAAACTGCAATGGGTAAACAACCATTACATCAAAGCAATGGATCTAGATGCATTTACTGACATGTGTCTGCCTTATCTAATCGCTGATGGTCGTGTAGCAGAAAACCCAGATGAAAAGACAATCGAATGGGTGAAGAAGATCGTTAGCCTGTATCAACCTCAAATGAGCTATGCTGCAGAAATCGTTGATCTGTCTACGCTATTTTTCAATGAACATCCTGTATTGAATGAAGCAGCAAAAGAAGTACTTGCTGGTGAAACAGTTCCTACTGTTCTCCATGCATTTAAAGCACAGCTAGAACAAATGGAAGTAGTAGATGCTCCAACTGTAAAAGCTGCCATCAAAGCTGTTCAAAAAGAAACTGGCGTAAAAGGGAAAAATCTTTTCATGCCGATCCGTGTAGCTGTATCAGGACAAATGCATGGCCCAGAATTGCCTGAAACGATCGAATTGCTTGGTCGTGAAAAATCATTAGCACATTTAAATCAAGTACTGAACTAAACACGATGAACAGAAAAAAGTAAGCAGCTGATCATTACAAGAGAGATACCGGGTGGTGCAAGGTATCAATGAATGGTTGCCGAAATGCCTCTGGGAGTGGTCTTGGCGAAAATACAGAAAACAGGAGAAACTGTTTTACAGGAAACGAAGTAGCCAAGAACGTATAACAGGCGTTAGCTGTCAGAGATAATCGTTGATTATGAAGAAAAGTGGAACCACGCGGAAAGCGTCTTTTGATAAGGAAACTTATTTAAAAGGCGCTTCTTTTCTTTATAAGAAGCTGTTTTCCTACATAAAATACTTACGAAAGGAGTGGAAAGTCATGAGTTGGTTTGCCCGAGCGATTGATGCAGCAAAGAGAAACGATCCGGCTGCACGTTCGACAGCGGAGATCGTTTTGACCTATCCTGGTTTTCATGCCTTGTTTTGGCATCGTTTCTCTCATTTTTTATATCAGCATCGGCTCTTTTTATTGGCGAAGATCAATGCTCAATTTTGGCGTTTCCTGACAGGTGTTGAAATCCATCCAGGAGCAACGATTGGAACAGGTGTATTCATCGACCATGGAATGGGAATCGTCATTGGCGAAACTGCAGAAATCGAGGATGATGTGATTTTGTTCCATGGCGTAACATTAGGCGGTACGGGAAAAGAAACAGGTAAAAGACATCCAACGGTCAAACAAGGAGCCATGCTCTCTGCGAATGCGCAGATATTAGGACCGGTAACGATCGGAAAAAACGCAAAAATCGGTGCAGGTGCCGTTGTGTTGAAAGATGTTCCAGACGATGCTACAGCGGTAGGAGTACCAGCAAAAGTCGTTCGAATCAAAGGAGAAAAAGTGAGGAGATCAGAATGATAAAAATCTACAATACATTGACCAGAAAAAAAGAAGAATTCATTCCTATACAAAAGGGACATGTCGGTATGTATGTCTGCGGACCGACTGTGTATAATTATATCCATATCGGAAATGCCCGTAGTACCATTGCTTTCGATACGATTCGACGCTATTTTGAATATCGAGGCTATAAAGTCGATTTTGTATCGAATTTCACGGATGTAGACGATAAAATCATCCGTACAGCAAACGAATTAGGCATCACAGCACCAGAAGTCGCTGATCGTTTCATCCGAGCATTTGAAGAAGATACGAAAGCGTTGAATGTCGAGCCTGCTACACTGCATCCCAGAGTCATGGACCATATGCCAGATATTTTAGCATTTATTCAAGTGTTGGTTGAAAAAGGCTATGCTTATGAATCTTCAGGTGATGTGTATTACCGTACCCGTAAATTTGAAAACTATGGGAAATTAAGTGACCAATCCATCGATGAATTGGAAGTCGGCGCAAGTCAGCGTACTGGTGAAGAACAGCAGCAAAAAGAAGACCCATTAGATTTCGCTTTGTGGAAACAAGCAAAACCAGGCGAGATTTCTTGGGATTCACCATGGGGCAAAGGACGTCCCGGTTGGCACATCGAATGTTCCGTCATGGCAACAAAACATTTAGGCGAAACGATCGATATCCATGGTGGCGGGCAAGATTTGGAATTTCCTCATCACGAAAATGAAATCGCACAAAGTGAAGCGAAAACAGGGAAAAAATTCGCTAATTACTGGATGCACAATGGCTATGTAACGATTGGCGAAGACGATGAAAAAATGAGTAAATCTCTAGGGAATTTCATCACTGTGCATGAAATGATCCAAAACGTCGATCCACAAGTCTTGCGCTTCTTCATGGCGACCACACAATACCGTCGTCCGATCCGTTACAGTGAAACGACGATGAAAGAAGCAGCCACCAATTTACAACGACTGAAGAATACGTTTGACAATTTGAAATTCCGCCAAGAAACTGCCTCAGAGAATTTGGCAGATGATGCGGATAAAATCGCTTTGTTAGAAAATTTGGAACAGCGATTCATCGAAGAAATGGACGATGATTTTAATGCAGCAAATGGGATCACAGTGGTCTATGAGCTTGCTAAATGGCTGAACACTTATCTAGACCAGCCGGAAGTTTCTGCCGCTGTCTTGGCACAGGGAGAAGCTTTATTCTCGCAATGGCTTTCGATCTTCGGTATTTTATTTACAGCAGAAGAATTATTGGATGAAGAGATTGAACAATTGATCGAAGAACGAAATCAAGCAAGAAGCAATCGTGATTTTGCCCGAAGCGACGAAATCCGTGATTTGTTGAAAGAAAAAGGGATCTTATTAGAAGATACACCCCAAGGAACCCGATGGAGAAGAGAAGCATGAGAGATTACACACAATTGAACGGTTTAGCCTTGGCTTACGTGGGAGATGCGATTTACGAAATCTATGTTCGCGACCACCTGATCGATCAAGGAGAAACAAAACCCAATAAGCTGCATCGTGCGGCAACGAATTATGTTTCTGCGAATGCACAAGCTTTTTTGATTCAGCAAATGCTGGAGGAACATCTTTTGACAGAAGAAGAAGAGCTTTATTATCGCAGAGGAAGAAATGCCAAAAGCCATACGAGTGCAAAAAATGCTGACGTTACGACTTACCGGGTCGCAACAGGGTTCGAAGCACTGATGGGTTATCTGCATTTGACAAAACAAACCGAGCGGATGGAAGAATTGATCCGCTGGTGTATTCAGAAAGTTGGTGAAAAAAATGGGTAAAGAAAGAACAAACAAACATCAATCGAAACGTGGATTTGAAGACAAAAAACAAAATAGATATCCAAATAAAAAGCAAACTGGACGAAATCAGTCAGTTTCTGATCAAAATGAAGAAGCATTAGAAGATAATTTCGTCTTTGGACACCATGCCGCAGTAGAAGCGCTACAACAAGGGCGAGGGAATAAACTCTTTCTTCAAGAAGATTCACGAGGAGAAAAAGTAGAAGAACTGAAAGAAATCGCACGTGAGCAAGCTGTACCGGTCAAATGGGTCCCTAAACAAAAATTAGAAACTTTGAGCAATCATGGCGTGCATCAAGGAGTCGTTCTTGCGATTACACCTTATGAATATTTATCCCTTGACCAACTGATTGAACGAACAAAAGAGAAAAAAGAAGACCCCTTCTTTTTGATTTTGGATAGTATCGAAGATCCACACAATTTTGGGTCGATTTTACGGACAGCAGACGCAAGTGGCGTTGATGGTGTGATCATACCAAAACACCGAGCAGTTGGAATCACGCCTATCGTAACAAAGACTTCCACTGGTGCAGTGGAATATGTGCCTGTTGCACGTGTGACGAATTTGGTACAAGCTGTGCAACAGCTCAAAGAGATAGGATTTTGGGTATTTGGCACAGATATGACCGGCACAAACTTCCAAAAATGGAATGCCAAAGGATCCATTGCTTTAGTCATTGGTAATGAAGGCAAAGGAATGAGTCCAGGATTGAAAAAAGAAATGGATGAATTACTGACGATTCCAATGACTGGGCACGTCCAAAGTTTAAATGCCAGTGTTGCTGCTGGATTGCTGATGTATCAGGCTTTTTCCCAACGTCAGGGGGAGTAGGTCATGAAAAAACAGCTGTTGATTGTAGATGGCTACAATATGATCGGTTCGTGGCCGGAACTGGTCCAGCTTAAAAAGCAGGACAAAATGGCAGATGCAAGAGAAGCTCTTTTGCATCGTTTATCAAATTATGCGAAATATGAAGGACTGGAAGTCATCGTTGTCTTCGATGCTCAATTAGTACCGGGCATCCAGCAAAATTATAGGAAATATCAGTTGGATGTTGTTTTTACGAAAGAAGATGAAACGGCTGACAGTTATATCGAGAGAATCGCTGGGCAGCTGAATGATCGTTTGACACAAGTAACAGTGGCGACAAGCGATCTAGCAGAACAGTGGATGATTTTTTCTCAGGGGGCGTTGCGAACTTCTGCTTACGAGTTATATAAAACGATTAAAAAAACGGAAAAAACAATAGCCCAAGAAAATAAAGATATGCATTTTGTTGATTTTCGACGTAATTCTCCGTGGAATGAAGAGCAGTTAAAAAAATTGTCCCAAAAATTGGACGATTTAATGAGAAAAAATAAATAACATATCGTTCTAATCAGTTCGATGAATCATTGATGATAAGATTCCTCCATAAACGAATTTATGGAGGAATTATTTTATGTCTGAGGAGTTATTGCGCGCTGCACGTAATGGTGACGAAGAAGCATTTGCTGCCCTGTATCAAAAATATTTTCCACTCTTACTACGTTTGAAAAACACTTACTATTTAAGAAATTATGTTACTGAGGATTGGGAACAAGAAGCGAGGATCGCTTTATATCAGGCATTGAGAACTTACGAAAAAAGCAAAGGAGTCAGCTTTGGAAGTTATTATAAAAGTATCATAAGCAATCAAATTTATTCTTTATTGAGAAAACAGAACGCGCTGAAGCGCCGTGACCAAAAAGACGAAGTCTCGATCGACCAAAAAATAGAGACAGAAGGACCAGATTTTTTAGCAGAGATCACCTTGCAGGAACCTTTAGCGATTCAGCATCTTTTGTTAAAAGAAGCAATCGAAAATTGCGAGATCTGATTTTCAAAAAAAGAAGCACAAATTTTTCATTATTACATGCAAGGGGTTGATTTTGCGGAGATGGCTGAATGTTTGTCAATGGATCACAAGCAAGTGATGAGTGCATATGGAAGGGTAAAACTCAAAATAAAAAAACACTTAAAATTTTATAATGAGGAATAATTTAGAAAAATCTTAATGAGCTTCTTACTTATTTTTATTGCATTTCTTTTTTTTTTATGGTAAACTTGAAAATTTTAAAAATATGTGGTATAGTTAGCAGTAGAGGTGAACTGTATGCCAACAACTTTAGCTTCAATCAAGAAAGATTTAGAAGGTCGTATCGGCAGCCCAATCATGTTGGTTGCTCAGACAGGAAGAAAGCGTCAAACAGAACGCCGCGGCGTTTTAACAGAAACCTATCCTTCAGTATTCGTTGTTGACTTGGATCCTGAAGAAAATTCTTTTGAACGAGTATCTTACAGCTATTCAGATGTACTTACTCGGACAGTTGAGATCGAATTTTTAACTGAAGCAGTTTAAAAAGCAAACGAGCCTGAGATTCGTAAGGTTCGTTTGCTTTTTTGTGTATGAATCGGTATGCTAATAATAAAAAAGTAGGAGGCGTTTACTTAGTGGAATACCAGGTAAAGAAATTTGAAGAATTGTCGACAGCAGAGTTTTATGCAATCGTCAAAGAACGGATTGCAGTCTTTGTTGTGGAGCAACAGTGCCCTTATCAAGAAGTTGATGATATCGATGGACAAGCTTGGCATACGTATTTCCAAGATACTGATGGGAAGATCCTTGCCTACACGCGGGTATATGAAGAAGCAGAGTGCATCCATTTTGGTCGCGTTCTTGTTCATCAAAATAACCGTAAAGACGGTTTAGGAAGAAAGATTGTCCAAGAAACGATCAACATGATCCAGAAAAAATTTCCAGAAAAACCAATTGTGATCGGTGCACAAGAATATCTACAGGCCTTTTATGAGTCTTTTGGATTCAAGGCAATCTCAGATGTGTATTTGGAAGATGATATTCCGCATATCGACATGAAAAAAGAACAGGTAACAAGTTAAGAATCTAAAAAAAGAAAGCCGACACTGAAAATCGGCTTTCTTTTTTTTTTTAGATTCTTCATTATTTAGAAGTATCTGAAAGATTTGTTTGCTCTACCGGATGCGTATTGTCTTCTGCCACTTGTTTGGCAAGAAGATCGCGTATGTCACTAAGATAATCTTCTGCAGTAGGTGTTTCTTCCACTTCTTCTTCTGCTTCTTTGGCGCGTAATTTCTTCGCACGGTTTGCCGCTTTGACAACTAAGAATAAGACAAAACCAGTAATCAGGAATGTAATGATAGCACTAATAACGTTACCAAACGCAAATGTGACACCTTTTGTCGGCGACCAGTCAAGAATTGAAAGTGCTCCTTCTAAATCAGAAGTTCCTGTGATCATAGCGACAATCCAACCAATTAGCGGAGTGATTAATCCTTGTACCACTTGGTTTACGATACTTGTAAACGCACTCCCGATAACAACACCGACAGCAAGATCCAAGACATCACCACGCATGATGAACTCTCTGAATTCTTTGATCATGAATGACCCTCCCTTCTTTTGTATGTCTTTAGTATATCGAAAAATAAAAAATAAAAAAACGATATACGCTTTTAGCCGTCTGTCCCTTTTGATAAAAAACTTCTATGCTATACTATAAAGTGTAACATCATTTAGAAAAATCGGCGAATTGCCTGTACTTATATATTTCAAGCAGATGCATAAGTAAAAAAGGCCGATTGTCCTACTAAAAGAGTAAGAGGCAATCATCTATGAAAAGGAGCATATAAATATGGTGTATCAATTGGCAGAAGGCGTGAATCTTCATGTCTTACCAACAAAACAATACAAAACGATTCGGATTTTTATCCGTTTTACTGCACGTCTGCAACAAGAAGTCATTACAAAACGTTCACTACTCAGCAGTATGCTGGAAACAAATAGTTTGAATTATCCGGATCAGACAAAGTTAAGTGCGAAACTTGCTGAGCTTTATGGTGCAAGCTTCGGACTATCAGTAAGGAAAAAAGGGAACTTGCATTGGCTAAACGTAGGAATCAGCTTTGTGAACGGCGAATATGTCAATGATCCGAACCTTTTCTCTCAAGCGGTGGATTTTTTAAAAGAGGTTTTATTTTATCCAAATATCAAAAATCAACAGTTTGATCAGTTGACGTTTGACTTGGAAAAGAACAATCTGCGTCTCTATTTGGAAAGTTTGAAGGAAGATAAACAAACTTTTGCTTCCTATGCACTGCAAGAACTTTATTTTGAAAACAGCCCGGAACAAAAAATTCCAAGTTTAGGCGTAGTGGAAGAAATAGACAAGATCACTGCTCGTTCGCTAGCGGCTTACTATCAAGAAATGATGGCGAACGATCAAATTGACATTTTTGTTGTCGGCGATGTTGATCCGGACAAAGCAGCCGAAGCTGTGGGGCAATTACCATTTGAGCCGCGTGAAACAGCTCATCCAGAATTGTTTTATACCCAGCCTCAAGTGAATATCGTCAAGGAACGACAAGTCCGTGAGCCAATCGTTCAAGCAAAGCTGAATCTAGCTTATCAGACAAATGTGTATTATGATGAGCCAGAACGTTTTGCGCTAATGGTCTTCAACGGTTTATTTGGCGGGTTTCCTCACTCCAAACTGTTCATGAATGTGAGAGAGAAAGAAAGTCTAGCTTATTATGCCTCTAGCAGTGTGGATACATTCCGAGGGTTCATGAGTGTCCAGACCGGTATCGATGAAAAAAACCGAAATCAAGTACTTCGCCTGATTCACGAGCAATTAGAAAGCTTGCGAAACGGTGAAATAACAGATTTGGAACTAGCTCAGACAAAAGCGATGCTAAGAAACCAATACCTGCTTTCTCTAGACTCTCCGCAAGCGGCAATCGAAGCTTCTTTTTTGGATAGCTGGCTGCCGGAAACAAAATTATCTGATGAAGAATGGTTGAAACGTATGGAGAGTGTAACGATCAAAGAGATACAACAAGTAGCTGAGCAAATCGAATTGCAAGCAATCTTCTTTTTAGCAGGAGGAAATGCAAATGAATAAAACAGAATATGAGCAAATCAATGAAACGCTTTATCATGAAGTACTACCAAACGGTTTGACCGTGTATTTGTTACCTAAAAACGACTATCACAAGACATATGGTTTGTTCAGTACGAATTATGGTTCGATCGATAACGAATTTATTCCCTATGGTGAAAAAGAAAAAGTGAAAGTCCCAGATGGCATCGCTCATTTCTTAGAACACAAGCTGTTTGAAAAAGAAGACGGCGATGTTTTTCAATTATTTGGACAGCAAGGTGCTTCCGCTAATGCTTTCACGAGTTTTACGAAAACTAGTTACCTGTTCTCTACGACTGATCAGGTAGAACAGAATCTGACGACACTGATCGACTTCGTACAAGCACCTTACTTTACAGAAGAAACTGTAAACAAGGAAAAAGGAATCATCGGTCAGGAAATCCAAATGTATGAAGACGACCCTAACTGGCGGATGTTTTTTGGTATACTAAATAACTTGTATCCTGCACACCCGTTGCATATCGATATTGCGGGCACGGTTGAAAGTATCGACAAAATCACAGCTCAAGACTTGTATACGTGCTATCGGACGTTTTATCAGCCAAGCAATATGGTTTTATTTGTAGTTGGTAAGATGGAGCCTGAGAAATTGATGAAACTTATTCGGGAAAACCAAGAAGCAAAAAATTTCCCGCCAAAGCAAGAAATTGTACGTTATTTCCCAGAAAACACAAAAGAAATCATCAAACAAAGTGCATTGGAAGCAGCCATTACACGAGATAAATTTGTACTTGGTATTAAAGGATTAGACACATTGCCGCAAGAAGGAACAGAACTACTACGTTATAAAACAGCTATCAATCTGTTGTTCCAAATGATTTTAGGTAATACTTCTCGAAACTATCTAGCTATGTACAATCAAGGAATTATCGATGACAGCTTTGGTTTTGAATTCAGCTTGGATCGTGAATTTCACTTTGCGGACTTCAGCGGAGATACGGATGAACCAGAGAAAGCAGCAGAAAAAGTCAAAGAAATCATTCTTGGATTCGCTGATGATCCTGAAGTGTCAGAAATGAATCTCGATTTGCTGAAGAAGAAAATGCTTGGACAATATTTCCAATCATTGAATTCAATCGAATATATTGCTAATCAATTTACGCAAAGTTTATTTGGTGATCGAACATTATTTGATCTTCCTGAAATCATCGATTCGATCCAAATGAAAGACGTACTGGCAGCTGGAGAAGCATTTATAAGTGAAGAGGCCTTCAGTGAGTTTTATATGAGACCAAAATAAACCAGTATTTTATGGAGAAAAGTCTTAAATTTCGTTTTAGACTTGTAGCAGGAACCTCCTCCAAAACCAGCTTTTATGGTATTCTTAGATGTGTTGGAAATATTAATGAGAAAATAAAACAAATCATGCTCTCTTTTAATCAACTTATATTAAAATAAAATCAAACGAAGTAATCAAAGAGGTTGTGACAGAAGTGGTCAGCTTCAAGAAATAAGAAGGAATTTACGAAAATTGCTTCTCAAATTTTTGTGATATTTCGGCTTATTGCCGAAGAAGCTACTTCTGGAACACCGTTTAAGAAAGAGGTCGTGAGCCTGCCGTTCAGCTCCGAGTCATAAGGAACAAGTTCACAAAACAGCTGCTCATGTTTTATGGATATTGTGACTTTTGACCGAGGAATTGGCAGGAGAACGCCGTTTATTCGGAAAAAGGAGCTGTGACACGACTTTTGTCACAGCCCCCAAACATAACGTCTTTCATTGCAACAGCAGATGCTTCGGAGAATCAAACAGACTGGAGAAGATGAACGAGTGGCTTTTGAAACCATCGGAGAAAAATTACGGCAAGCACGCCTGAATAAAAAGATATCTTTAGATGAATTACAGCAGATTACAAAAATTCAAAAACGTTATTTGGAAGCAATCGACAATGATGATTTTGATCAATTGCCTGGTAAGTTTTACGTACGGGCGTTTATTAGGCAATATGCTGAAGCTGTAGGAGAAGATGGAGACCATTTAGTCGATGTTTTTGATGGAAAAAGCAAATTGACAGGATCGGTCCCTGAACGTCCGCAGCCTGAAACAGTAAGTACTTCCAGAAAAGCAATACATCAAGAAGAATCGCATCCAAGTCGTTTTTGGACAAGTCTTCCTGTCATTTTATTAGGATTGGTTGCTTTGGCGATCGTCGTTGTCGTAGGCTATATGACTTGGCAAGATCGTCAAGCTGATCCAATAATCGGCGATACAGCTTCTTCGCTCAAAGTAGAAGGATCAGTCGAGGAGTCCTCTTCCTCAGAGCAAAGCACGCAGACCCAAGAGTCTTCTACAGTAGAGTCAACAACAGAATCAAGTGAAGAAAAGAAAATGGCAATAGCTGCAGGAGAGGATTCCGGTAGTGCCATCGCAGTAAATATTACAGATGCTACCAAGCCTGTCACTCTTGAGTTTACCGCTGTCAATCGTGTGTGGATCGGTGTACTAGTAGACAATGCTTATGTTTATCAAGGCACACTGGCAGCAAATGAAACACAAAGTACCGTGTTACCGGAAACAGCGGCCAATGCGACCATTACGATCGGTGCAGCAAGCAATGCGACGATCAAAGCGAATGGAGAATCCGTACCAGTTAATCCAGGGGAAAACAATCAGAGTCCTAAAAATGTGAACCTGACTCTCCAATACGCAGAGTGATCGTACAAATGAGTTTATTCATCTATTTACTTGTAGGCATAAAAAAGAAGGATCGTGACAAATCTGTGTCGCGGTCCTTCTTCGTTATTTCCAAAAGATCAATTTCAATAAAAATGCTCCGTTGAATAAATTCGTTCGGAAAAGTAAATAATATCGGTGGAAACTTCGCGGATAGTCACGTAGAATAGGGAAGAAAGGAGTCGATAATGTGAATTTACCAAATAAATTAACTGTACTTAGAATTTGTATGATCCCGATTTTCATTTTGGTTGTAGGATTACCGTTAGATTGGGGACAACTTAACGTAGGGGACACCACACTGGCTGTTACGCAGCTAGTAGGCGCAGTTATTTTTGCATTAGCCAGCATCACAGACTGGTTAGACGGAAAAATTGCCCGTGCACGAGGTCTTGTCACTAACTTTGGCAAGTTTGCGGACCCACTGGCAGATAAAATGCTAGTTATGACCGCTTTTATCATGTTGGTTGACCAGGGAAAGGCCCCAGGTTGGGTAGTCGCGATTATTGTCTGCCGCGAATTAGCCGTCACAGGCTTACGTTTACTACTTGTCGAACATGGAGAAGTCATGGCTGCTGCTTGGCCGGGAAAAGTCAAGACGGCTACACAAATGGTTGCTATTATCTTGCTGTTTATCAATAATATCCCATTCAATCTGATCGGTATTCCAGTAGACCAAATCATGCTTTATGCTTGTCTGATCTTTACTATCTATTCAGGTGCGGATTACTTCATCAAAAATAGCGGCGTGTTCAAAGGATCAATGTAGGTATTGTTTTGTGGATGGTCAGATTCGTCGGTTCTTGATAAAGCGAAAATAATTTGATCATATAATGAAAAAAGAACTGGGGAGAGGCTGGTCCATGGATCAGCCTTGCCCTCTTTTTAAATAAAAAAATATATAAGTACAGCGTATACTATATAAGGGAGCGGGAAGTAATGAAAGCAGAAATAATAGCTGTCGGAACAGAACTTTTACTAGGACAAGTCGTGAATACGAATGCCACTTTCTTGTCAGAACAGCTAGCTGATCTAGGTATCGAAGTTTATTATCAGACAGTCGTAGGAGATAATCAGCAGCGTTTAGAAGAGTTGATTGCTCTAGCTGAAACAAGAAGTGAACTCATACTCTTATGTGGCGGATTAGGGCCGACAGAAGATGATCTGACAAAAGAAGCAACTGCGGCTCACCTCGGTAAGTCTCTCATACAAAATACGGAAGGATACAAAAAATTATTGGCATATTTTGAAACAACCCATCGAAAAATGACCAAAAACAATCTGCAACAGTCTCAAATCATCGAAGGCGGGGTTCCTCTACCAAATCGTACAGGGCTTGCTTTAGGGACTTTTTATCAAACAGATACACATGCATATATCCTTCTTCCCGGTCCGCCTAATGAGTTGAAACCAATGTTTGTGGAACAAGTACGTCCTTTACTAGAGGAACGTTTTCCTTCTGAAGAAAAACTGATTTCTAAAGTTTTGCGCTTTTATGGGATTGGTGAATCGCGACTGGTCACTGAACTAAAAGATCTGATTGAGACACAGATCAATCCAACGATCGCTCCTTATGCCAAACCAAATGAAGTGACATTGCGTCTAACAGTGAAAACAAAGGATGTTCAGGCAGGAAATCAAGCTCTTTTAGCATTGGAAGAAAAGATTCAAGAACGAGTAGGAGAATATTTTTATGGATATGGCGATGATAATTCGTTAGCAAAAGTCGTAGTGGAACTGCTGAAAGCAAACAAGCAGACTGTAACAGCGGCGGAAAGCTTGACAGCCGGTGCCTTCCAAGCCGCATTGGGCGATATTGCTGGTGTATCTGATGTATTTCCAGGCGGCTTCGTTACCTACTCGCTCCAAACAAAAGCTGGTTTTCTGGAGATTGATCCGGAGCTATTAGCAGAATATGGAACAGTCAGCAAAGAATGTGTGGAGCAGATGGCCATTCAAGCACGTGAGATAGCAAGAACAGATTACAGTGTAGCTTTCACCGGAGTGGCTGGACCGGACATGTTAGAAGGTCACCCTGCAGGAACAGTATGGATCGCTATTTCATCTAAAGATGGCGTGGTTTCAGAAAAATATCATTTTGCCAGAGACCGTGCGGCTATCAGATATAATGCGGTTATGCAAGGATTTGATCTTTTGAGAAAACAGCTTTTAAAAAAATGATAAATGCGAATATTTGTTCGGTTTTTTCTTGCTTTTTATTACTAAAAACGATATGATAAGGATAATGAAATGTTGCTCTGATTTGTAAATATAAGGAGGATTATCGTATTGGCAGATGATCGTAAAGCAGCCCTAGATGCTGCACTGAAAAAAATTGAAAAGAGCTATGGTAAAGGCTCTATTATGAAATTGGGCGAAAAAATCGACCAACAAATCTCTACAATTCCAAGTGGCTCTCTTGCGTTAGATGTCGCTTTAGGTGTCGGCGGTTACCCCCGTGGACGTATCATCGAAGTATATGGACCTGAAAGTTCAGGTAAAACAACAGTGGCGCTACATGCTATTGCAGAAGTACAAAAAAATGGCGGAACGGCCGCTTTCATTGACGCTGAGCATGCGTTAGATCCGCAATATGCACAAAAATTAGGTGTGAATATCGATGAACTACTTCTTTCACAGCCTGACACAGGAGAACAAGGTCTGGAGATCGCTGATGCTTTAGTATCAAGTGGGGCTGTAGATATCGTAGTAGTCGATTCAGTTGCTGCTTTAGTTCCACGAGCAGAAATCGACGGCGAAATGGGTGACTCACATGTCGGGTTACAAGCACGTTTGATGTCTCAAGCATTGCGTAAACTCTCTGGTTCGATCAACAAAACAAAAACAATCGCTATTTTCATCAACCAAATCCGTGAAAAAGTAGGCGTGATGTTTGGGAATCCAGAAATCACTCCTGGAGGACGCGCATTGAAATTCTACGCAACGATCCGTTTAGAAGTACGTCGTGCAGAACAATTGAAACAAGGAACAGATATTGTTGGTAACCGTACAAAGATCAAAGTCGTAAAAAACAAAGTAGCACCTCCTTTCAAAATCGCTGAAGTAGATGTCATGTATGGTTTAGGGATCTCACAAGAAGGAGAACTTCTAGATATGGCAGTAGAAAAAGACATCGTTGATAAAAGCGGTGCTTGGTACTCTTATAAAGAAGATCGGATTGGCCAAGGACGAGAAAATGCTAAAATCTATATGGCTAATCATCCTGAAATGATGGCAGAAGTTTCTGCTCTAGTTAGAGCAGCTTATGGCATTGGTGAAGAAGTGGCTGTCCCAGAAGATACAAAAGGCCAAGAAGAATTACCTTTAGAAGAAGAATAATAAACAACATAAATAAAAACGGCTGGTCTGAAGAGTAGATACTCTCCTTGACCTGCCGTTTTTTTATTGAATAAAGAACAAAGAAATCTTGAGTTATTTAATCATACGAGTAGCTACATAAAATAAAAAATATCTATTCGACTACAAAAAGTAATTTAGTGAAAAAGTTTCTCAACTTAAAGGTTTACCTATATGAAACTAATGTCATTTATTCTAAAAAACCACCGTTTAATGAATAATCAGAAAGCCGTTTCTTTGTTTATTTAAAGTTGACACTACGGGGTACAAACATTAGAATAAAGTTGTGCATGTTTTTTGTACACATATATGCGAAGATGCATATTGACAAGTTTAGAATAATTTATCATAGAAGCTGTATAGATGATAAAAATGAAAAAGATAGTATGGAGGTGGATTTTATGGTATTCAACATTCTCCTCGCTATCATCGGTTTAATTGTCGGTCTTGGTTTAGGGTTTATGGTCGCAAAGTCACGTCACGAGAAAGAAATAGCTGGTGCACAATCATCAGCTGCTGGGATCATCGATAGTGCAAAAAAAGAAGCAGAAACTCTAAAAAAAGAAGCATTGTTAGAAGCTAAGGAAGAAAATCAGAAATACCGTTCTGAAGTTGAAAGTGAGCTGAGAGAAAGTAAGTTAGAATTAAAATCTCAAGAGAATCGTTTGATTCAACGCGAACAAACGCTGAATCGTAAAGATGACTCGTTAGAAAAACGCGAGAACTCACTTGAAAGTAAAGAAGAAGCACTTAGTTCAAAACAGCAATTAATTGAAGAGCGAGAAAAAGACGTTGAAAAAATGATTGAAGATCAACAAAAAGAACTAGAAAAAATTGCTGGTTTATCAAAAGAGGACGCACGAGATGTCATCATGAAATCGACTGAAGAAGAGCTGAATCATGAGTTAACTCTAATGGTAAAAGAATCTGAACAGCGTGCCAAAGAAGAAGCAGATCGCAAAGCGAAAAACTTATTATCATTAGCGATTCAACGCTGCGCAGCAGATCAAGTTTCAGAAACGACTGTTTCAGTCGTTACCCTTCCGAATGATGAAATGAAAGGTCGTATCATTGGACGAGAAGGTCGTAATATTCGAACGCTTGAGACACTGACTGGTATCGATTTGATCATCGATGACACACCTGAAGCAGTTGTTCTTTCCGGATTTGATCCAATCCGAAGAGAAATCGCACGAATGACCTTGGAAAAACTGATACAAGATGGACGAATCCATCCAGCACGAATCGAAGAAATGGTCGAGAAATCTCGTAAAGAAATGGATGAACGTATTCGTGAATACGGGGAAGAAGCAGCATTTGAAGTCGGTGCCCATACACTTCATCCAGATTTAATCAAGATCATCGGACGTCTGAGATTCAGAACTAGTTACGGACAAAACGTCTTGAAGCATTCGGTCGAAGTTGCAAAATTAGCTGGTATCTTAGCAGCAGAACTTGGCGAAGATATCCAATTAGCAAAACGTGCCGGATTGCTCCATGATATTGGAAAAGCACTTGACCATGAGATTGAAGGATCTCACGTTGAGATCGGTGCGGAATTAGCTGCCAAGTACAAAGAAAACCCAGTAGTCATCAACGCAATCGCTTCTCACCATGGCGATGTGGAAGCGACTTCTGTTATCTCTGTCCTTGTAGCTGCAGCAGACGCGCTTTCTGCAGCAAGACCTGGTGCGCGAAGTGAATCATTGGAAAACTACATCCGTCGTTTAAGAAGTCTGGAAAATATTTCGAACAGCTTCGCCGGTGTAGAATCAAGTTACGCAGTTCAAGCTGGACGCGAAGTTCGGGTAATGGTCAAACCAGAAGAAATCTCGGATCTGGACGCTGTTCGTTTAGTACGCGATATCCGTAAACGAATCGAAGAAGAGCTGGATTATCCTGGACATATCAAAGTAATCGTTATTCGGGAAACTCGCGCAACTGATTATGCTAAATAAGAGTAAACAAAAAAGAAGAGTCGCGGCAAAAGTCGCAGCTCTTCTTTTTTTGTAAGGCACGAAAAAACATTGCTATTATTAGTATTTATTCAACATCTCAAGATCTTTCTCGATCGTCGTATTGATTCCTTTGATGATTGCTGGGATGAATCCTGCTTCTTCTAGGGCAACTACACCGGCAACGGTCGTACCACCAGGAGAAGAAACTTGGTCTACAAGTTCCCATGGATTTTTATCACTTGAAAGGAATTTTTGACAAGAACCCATGATTGCTTTTGCAGCAATTTCAGTTGCTGTTTGTTTGGACAAACCATTTAATACACCAGTCCGTCCCATCGCATCGATCAGCATATAAATGAATGCGGGCGAGCTGCCAGCAAGGCCGATGAATGTACTGAAATCTGCTTCTGCTAAAGGATAGACGCTACCGATTGCTTCAAAAATTATCGTGGCTTGTTGAAGCTGTTCCTCCGTGGCAGCTTCATTTTTGCAAATCGCAGAAACGCCTGCTCCTACGCTGACATTGACATTCGGCATCACTCGTACGATGGAGGCCTGAGGATCTTCAAGCGCTGTTTCTAAATCTGTTAATGATTTTCCTGAAGCAATAGAAATGAATAAGACCTTCTGGCTGTATTCTTTTAGTTCTTTCAATACTTTTTCAATGATTTTTGGTTTCACGGCTAAAAGAACGATATCTGATTTTGATGCAACTTCCTGGTTGCTTTTGCACGCATGGACGCCAGTTTCAGCAGCGAATGTTTGTGCATTTTCAAAATGACCACTGGAAACGAACACTTCTTCTTTCGAGACTGTTCCTGTTTTCAATAAACCATCAATAATAGCTTGTGCCATATTCCCTGTACCGATAAATCCTACTTTCATGTTATCCTCTCCTTTAGCATTAGGATATCTTTCTTTTTCTGTGATCGCAAGCAAAGAACAGGTCTAAAGTGGAAAAATTAAAATAAATAAGATAACATTGGGGTATAACACAAAAGTATACAAGTTAGGAATGGGAAAATGTGAAAAATAAACGATACTTGATGCTGCAATGGATAAAGGAACATAGTCTGATTTTAAAATTGATTTTTTTCGGCTCCGTGTTAGTCTTTGTGGCAAATCAAGTCGCAAATATTGCTAATGGCATGAGTTGGCAAGATATTTGGCAAAGGATGGGACAACAAAGCCATATGACGATCCTGCTCATGATTCTGGCTGGACTGCTGGGTGTCACTCCGATGTTGTTGTATGATTGGGTGACGATCAGAGTCTTAGAAAAACAAGGAAAACCAAAAATGGAAAGAAAAGAGTTTCTTCTTGCTGCGTGGGTAACAAACACGATCAACAATCTCGCCGGTTTTGGTGGTTTGGTAGGAGCCAGTCTTCGGGCTAGTTTTTATGGAAAGCAGACAAATAGGAAAATGGTTTTAGTGACTGTTTCAAAAGTCGCACTATTTATGCTGACTGGTTTGTCTGTATGGTCGTTTCTTACATTTATTGATGTCTTTTTTATTCAGTCAGAAAGTATTTTTCGGAGCTATTGGATCTGGCTTTTCGGCGGTAGTTTTTTAGCGCCAGTCATTTTCTTTTTTGCTTACCTAAAGAGAAAGACCTTGTTCTCTGAGTTTTATCCAAAAGGCTTGCTTGGTCTGCTACTGGCATCCTTTGGACAATGGACGGGGGCACTTGCAGTATTTCTGACTATCGGCAAGTTGATGAGAATAGATATTTCCATGTTTTCGATCTATCCTATGTTCATGATTGCGACGCTGATAGGAATGTTGACAATGGTCCCAGGTGGAATGGGGACTTTTGATGTTTTGATGATCTTAGGAATGAGTCAATTGTCTGTTCGGCAAGACGTAGCAGTAGTTTGGTTGTTATATTATCGGTTGTTTTATTATGTCCTGCCTTTTTTGACGGGACTTCTATTGTTCATCACACATACAGGAGTCAAAATCAATCGATTTTTAGATAATATACCGCGATTATTTTTCCAAAAGGTTGCGCATATCGTGCTCGTAAGTGCTGTATATTTTGCAGGGATCATGATGGTACTCCTGTCAACGATCACTAATCTGTCTGCAATCAGTCGGCTGTTTCAGGTATTATTGCCGTTCTCGTTCAACTTTTTAGACCAGACATTGAACCTATTAGTGGGCTTTTTATTGCTCGGTCTTGCTCGAGCACTTTCAGTAAAAGTCAAAAAGGCATTTCTGCCTACGATCGCTTTACTAGCTTTTGGTATTTTAAATACGATCACACGTACATTATCTTGGCAATTGTTATTGGTATATGTCTTGATTCTATTGGCTGTGTGGTTATCTAGAAAAGAATTTTATCGAACAAAATTCGTTTATTCTTGGGGAGCTATACTCTTTGATGCTAGCTTGTTCGGTTTCTTGTTTATTGTTTACGCAATTGCAGGTTATCATAGTGGACGCTTTTTAGTTGGACGGATAACAGGTAACCATTTTATTTTGTTTCCTTCAGATGATGTGTGGTTCTCAGGGCTCATTGGTTTGGGCATCTCATTGCTAGCTTTAGTGGCGCTTTATCAATACTTAGCAGAAGATACTACGACGCTTGGCATTGAGTACGAAAAAGAACGTTTTGACCATTTATTGGAAACATATGGAGGCACAGCTACAAGCCATCAGCTTCGCTTGCCAGGATACAGTTATTTTTATTACCAAAAAGACGACCAAGACCAAGTCGTTTTTGGCTATCAAATCAAAGGGAACAAATGCTTTGTTTTAGGAGATCCAATTGGTAATCCCAAAATGATGCGGGCAGCAACGAATCAGTTCATGAAACGAGCAGATTGTTTAGGTTATCAGCTTGCTTTTTATAAGATATCAGAAAGCTACGTAGTGATGCTTCACGAATTGGGCTTTCATTTCACGAAAGTAGGTGAAGCAGGAATTGTTGATCTAGCGACAGAAGACTTGTCTCGGCTGAGTCAGCAACTTGAATATCAACGTTTGATGAAAGAAGGATACCATTTCACTTGGTACGACCAACTACCAGAAGAATTACATCAAGCTGTAAATGAAGTTTCACAAAAATGGCTTCACGGGGCACGAGAAAAATACTTTTCTGTGGGACGATTTGATGAATCCTATGTATTGTCTAGTGGCGTCGGTATTGTCCGTAAAGATCAAAAAGTCGTAGGCTTCATCACCGCTCAACCGATGACGAAAGAACAAGCGGGGTATGATTTGCTGCGAATCTTGCCTGAAGAGCCTGAAGAATTAGCGGATTATCTATTAGCTAATTTGTTCATTGTATACGAGAAAATGGGCTATCTGGAAGCAAATCTAGGATTAGCTCCTTTAGCAAATGTTGGAGAAACAGATTTTTCTTTCTTTCAAGAAAAAGTCATGCATATCGTATATAATTATGGTAATTTTTTCTATTCCTTCCAGTCTGCTTATGAAAAGAAATTAAAATATGTCGATCATTGGGAAGGTCGCTACTTTGCATATCGGAAAGGAAGTAATTTCGGATTTGCTACCATGCAGCTGCTCAGTCTGATAGGGAAAGAAAAAGGAAATGTGCCGAGTTTGGCAGAAGAAGTGCTCACAGAATTATAAGAATCACTAGAGTTTATTTGAATTATGAAGAGAAAATTCTATGAAAGCTGTTGAAACGATGACAAAATCAACAGCTAAGCGGACATAAGCTATACTTTTATTTTTCCCTATGATAGAATACTTGCGACTTAGACTTTTCGAATGGGTGAGAGGATGGAATTGATTGAAAAAGCGCCAGCCAAGATAAATTTAGGACTGGATGTATTATATAGACGGCAAGATGGGTATCATGAGTTGGAAATGGTGATGTCGAGCGTAGACTTGGCAGATCATCTATTTTTTGAAGAAATAGCAGAAGACAAAATCATTGTAGAAACAAATAAAGCATTTTTACCGGTAGATGAGCGTAACAATGTTTATCAAGCTGCTTTATTATTAAAAAACAAATACAATATCAAAACCGGTGTCAAGATCTTTGTTAAGAAGAATATTCCAGTAGCCGCTGGATTAGGCGGAGGAAGTACAGACTGTGCAGCTGCTTTAAGAGGGATCAACCAATTATGGAATCTAGGTTGTTCATTAGAAGAGCTAGCAGAGATCGGTTTGGAAGTTGGTACAGACGTTCCTTACTGTGTATATGGAAGTACGGCTTTTGTCGGAGGTAAAGGGGAAGAAATCCAAGTATTACCTTCTATGCCGCAGTGCTGGGTTGTGTTGGTCAAACCAAGAATGAGTGTTTCCACACGTACAGTGTTTAGGGAAGTAGATACGCAAGCTATCCAACATCAAGATATCCACGGACTTGTTGAAGCCATCCGAGAGCAAGATTATCAGCAGATGATCAAAAAAATGGGAAACAGTTTAGAAGATGTCACGGGAAACCGGCATCCAGTCATCCATCAAATCAAAGAGCGTATGGTCAAGTACGGAGCAGATGCTGCATTGATGAGTGGAAGCGGACCAACCGTTTTTGCCTTGTGCCAACATTATTCAAGAGCGCAGAGAGTATATAATGGGTTAAAGGGTTTTTGTGAAGAAGTTTATTTAGTACGAACCTTGCAATAAAAATAGAAGAAGTAAAACAGATAAGAAAAGACTGAGGAGTCCTAAAATGGGATTCTTCAGTTTTTTTATTGTAATGAACAGCTTAAACATGAGTGTTAACTCATCCATTTTACGATTTAATCAGAATATCCATGTTTAAATCAGAAATTGATGGATTTCTATTGACGGCGTTTTTTTATTTTGATACATTAATTCACGTTGATAAATCGTAAAATTACGATTTGTTTATTTGAAAGGAGCATATAGATGAAAAAATATCTTTTGACAGCTACGGTAATGATAGGTGCTTTATTGTTTGCAGCATGTGGAAATACGAATAAGGAAGCAGATAAAAAAGAAGACTTGACGATCGTTACGACATTTTATCCGATATATGATTTTACAAAAGAGATCGTAGGGGACGAAGGAAACGTGAAACTTTTGATCCCTGCCGGAACGGAGCCTCATGATTTTGAACCAAGCGCAAAAGAAAGAGCAGAAATTTCCGATGCAGATGTTTTCGTGTATAATAGTTCAGACATGGAATTTTTCGTGGATTCGTTGAAGGATTCAGTGGACAGCAAACAGACCTTGATGATCGAAGCAGCTAAAGGAATTGACCGCTTAGAATCTCAAGAAGCAGACGAACACGAAGAATCAGAAGAAGGACATGATCATGCGCATGAATATGATCCCCATGTTTGGCTCGATCCGGTATTAGCTATAAAAGAAGTCAGAACGATTGCTGGAGAATTAGGCGAAAAATATCCAGATAAAAAGGAAATATTTACGAAGAATGCTGATGCTTATATCAAAAAGCTTGAAGCACTGGATCAAAAATACTCCGAAGAACTCAAAAATGCGACAAACCGCACATTCGTCACTCAGCATGCTGCTTTTGCTTATTTAGCGAATCAATACAACTTAGAACAAGTGGCGATTTCAGGTGTTTCGCCAGATCAGGAACCAACACCAAGCCGCTTAGCTGAACTAAAAGAATTTGTGAAGAAAAACAACATCAAAGTGATTTACTTTGAAGAAAATGCCTCTTCGAAGGTGGCAGAGACATTATCGAATGAAACGGGTGTGAAGTTAGAGGTGTTGAATCCTTTAGAAAGCTTGACCAATGAACAAATCAAAGCAGGCGAAAATTATATTTCTGTCATGGAAAAAAATCTGGAAGCTTTAAAAGAAAGTATCAATTAAGTCTAGAATGGAGGTTATAAGGTGCGTTACATCGAAATATCTGATTTGACCTTTTATTATGATGATGAACCAGTACTAGAAGATGTCTCCTATCATGTAGACGCGGGTGAATTTGTCATTTTGACTGGAGAAAATGGAGCAGCCAAGTCAACCTTGGTGAAAGCATCGTTAGGATTACTGAAACCTTCAAAAGGAACGATAAAGATTGCTGAGAAAAATCAAGAGGGAAAAAAATTAAGTATCGGCTATATTCCCCAACAAGTTGCATCTTTCAATGCAGGTTTTCCAAGTACGGTGATCGAATTAGTCCGATCAGGAAGATACCCAAGAGGCCGCTGGTTCAAGCGTCTCTCTGAAAAAGATCATCAACATGTACAGCGGACTCTAGAAGCTGTTGGGATGTGGGATATGCGAAACCGGCGGATAGGTGAATTGTCTGGCGGACAAAAGCAGCGGATCAGCTTAGCACGTATTTTTGCTACTGATCCTGACTTATTTGTCCTTGATGAGCCAACAACAGGAATGGATGAAGAGTCTCGAAATGAGTTTTATCGCCTTCTTCGACATAGTGCCCATGTCCATGGGAAATCAGTTCTAATGATCACTCATGATCATGAAGATATCAAACAGTATGCGGACAGACAGATCCGACTGGTGAGAAAGGAGGATTCTCAATGGCGTTGCTTTCATATGAATTCATGAGAAGAGCTTTTCTTGCGGCTATCTTCATAGCGGGGATCGCCCCGATGCTAGGTGTGTTTTTAGTGATCAGAAGACAATCGCTGATGGCTGATACACTTTCCCATGTCTCTTTAGCAGGGGTAGCGTTAGGATTCTTTTTGAACCTTAATCCTACACTTACGACCATGCTAGTCGTTGTGCTAGCAGCTGTGATATTGGAATATCTGCGAACGATCTACCGAACCTATTCGGAAATCTCCATTGCCATTTTAATGGCTGGCGGTTTAGCGCTAGCTTTAGTACTAATGAATCTGAGTGGCGGGAATTCTGCAACAAGCATCCAATCTTATCTGTTTGGTTCGATCGTGACCATTACTTGGGAGCAAGTCATCTTTTTAGGAATCTTATTCGTTGCGATCGGTATATTGTTTTTTTTATTCAAACGTCCGATGTATGTTCTGACTTTTGATGAGGATACCGCCCATGTGGATGGATTACCCGTTCATTTGATGTCAATGATGTTCAATGTGATTACTGGTGTAGCTATTGCTGTGATGATCCCGATTGCCGGTGCACTTTTGATATCCGCAATCATGGTTCTTCCTGCAGCAATCGGTATGCGGTTAGGTAAAAGTTTCAATGTTGTGATTGCTATCAGTGTTTGTGTCGGATTTCTAGGGATGCTGTCAGGATTGACTAGCTCGTTTTATCTAGATACCCCTCCAGGAGCAACAATCACATTAGTCTTTATTGCTTTGTTCCTGATTGTAAATATCATCAAACGAATATTGGTTGCCTTTAGAAGAAAAAATAACTGAATGATAAAGAAAAGAAGCCTGATAAAAACGAAAAATTTTTTATAGGCTTCTTTTTATTTTAATAAATACCGAACTATTTTCTTATTTTTTCATAAAATGCTCGAATTTTTGAAGAAAAACTTATATAATGTAAAACGATAAAATTTCTTAAAAGGAGTTGGAATAGGTGAAAGTACGTCGCAGTGAACGTCTGGTTGACATGACACAGTATTTATTGAATCACCCGCATGAATTGATTTCCTTAACAAGCTTTGCCGAACGTTATGAATCTGCTAAATCTTCCATCAGTGAAGATTTGGGAATCATCAAGAAAACATTTAAAGAACGAGGGTATGGTACCTTGGAAACAATCCCAGGTGCTGCAGGTGGTGTATTGTTCATCCCTGAAATTTCATATGAAGAGGCGAAAAAATATATTGAATCTCTAGCAGAACGTCTATCAGAACAAGATCGTCTGCTTCCAGGAGGATATGTTTATCTCTCTGATTTGTTAGGAGAACCTGAACTGCTGCGTCAAGTTGGGAGAATCATTGCTTCTAAATACCTTGGTGAAAAAATCGATGCTGTAATGACTGTAGCCACAAAAGGCGTACCTATTGCCCAAGCTGTGTCCTATTATCTGAATGCACCATTCGTTATTGTACGCCGAGACTCAAAAATAACAGAAGGATCAACAGTAAGTGTCAACTATGTGTCCGGTTCTTCTGAAAGAATTGAAAAAATGGAATTGTCTAAGAGAAGCTTGAAACGTGGTTCACGTGTTCTTGTAGTGGATGATTTCATGAAAGGCGGCGGAACAGTCAACGGAATGAAGAGCTTGATCGAAGAATTCGAATCAGAACTTGTTGGCATCACTGTATTTGCCGAATCGAAATTCAACGGACATCGCGCTATCGATGATTATACGTCACTGCTTTATGTCAAAGATGTAGATACTCAAACGAAAAACATCACGGTTGTGCCGGGAAATTATTTTTCAGAATAAGAGGTTGTGAAAAAGCCGCTTAGTTTCGAGTAGTAAGAAAAATTTTGTGAAAATGGCTTTCCACATTTTTTCATAAATTTGGCTTAATACCGAGAAACTGGCTTTTGAACACCGTTTATCTAGAGGTTGTAAGCCTACCGTTTAACTCTAAGTCACAAGAAACGATTTCAAAAAACAGCTTTTCATGTTTTATGAGTAGTGTGACTTGTGACTGAGGGGTTGGTAGGAGAGCGCCGGTTACCCAATAGATAGGCCCTTTATGGTCTATCTATTTTTTTATCCAAAGAACACCGTAATGAAAGAAAATCACTTGTTTTGTTGAAAAAATGGGTATACTGGGATAAACTGAAATCAGCAAACTATATTTAGGAGTGACGCAGTTGGACGCACGTTATGCAATTATTTTGGCGGCAGGGAAAGGTACCCGCATGAAGTCAAAATTATATAAAGTTTTACATCCCGTCTCTGGTAAACCTATGGTAGAACATATCATCAATCGGGTCAGTGAAACGAAACCAGATGAAGTGATTACCATCGTTGGACACGGAGCAGAACAAGTCAAAGCACAACTAGGAGAACGCAGTAAATATGCGTTACAGGCGGAGCAATTGGGAACAGGACATGCTGTTTTGCAAGCCGCTTCTTTCTTGGAAGGAAAAAAAGGAACGACGTTAGTTATCAGTGGCGATACACCATTATTGACTACTGAAACGCTGAACAATCTTTTTGAATATCACCAAGGAAAAAATGCAAGTGCGACGATCTTGACGGCACAAGCAGAAAACCCAACAGGATATGGTCGGATCATTCGTGACCATATTGGGATCGTAGAAAAAATCGTGGAACAAAAAGACGCAACACCAGAAGAAGCACTTGTACAAGAAATCAATACAGGAACATACTGTTTTGACAACGAAGCTTTATTCGATGCGTTAAGCAAAGTCGGAACAAACAATGCTCAAGGTGAATACTATCTGACAGATATCATCGAAATCTTAAAAGAAGAAGGCAATACAGTTGCTGCTTATCAAACAGATGATTTCGAAGAATCAATGGGAGTCAATGATCGGATCGCGTTAGCTAAAGCAAATGAGATCATGAGAAAGCGGATCAACCAGATGCATATGGTCAATGGCGTAAGCTTTGTCGATTCAGCAACGACATACATCGATGCAGGCGTAGAGATTGGTCCAGACACATTGATCGAAGCAGGTGTACAAATCCAAGGCAATACAGTCATCGGTTCTGATTGTGTCATCGGGGCACATTCAAAAATCGTAGACAGTAGGATTGAGGATCACGTCGTCATTGAAAACTCAGTCATTGAAAGCAGCCATGTCAAGAAACATGCAGATGTGGGACCTTATGCACATTTACGACCAAAAGCTGAAATTGGCGAAAACGTCCATATCGGAAACTTTGTGGAAGTGAAAAATGCTCAAATCGGCAAAGGAACGAAAGTCGGTCACTTGACTTATGTTGGTGATGCTACGTTGGGAGAAGAGATCAATGTCGGATGTGGTGTTGTCTTCGTCAACTATGATGGAAAGAACAAGCATCATACGACTATCGGCGACCACAGCTTTATTGGTTCTAGCACGAATATCATCGGACCTGTCGAGGTAGCTAAAAACAGTTCGATTGCTGCCGGGTCAACAATTACAGACAATATTCCAGAATATGCGCTGGCAATTGCGAGAGCAAGACAAGTCAATAAAGAAGGATATGCCAAAAAACTCCCTTATCTAAACTAAGACTTTTGCAAAATCACTTGATTTATTTAAAAAATATGACTACTATTTATTAGGTAGAATTCTAGAGTTGTGAAAAAGAAAGTGGAGGTCCCCATGTCAAAACATTACTTTGACCCAAGATTAAAAATTTTTGCGTTAAATTCCAATCGCCCATTAGCAGAGAAAATTGCAGCAGCAGTCGGTGTCGAGTTAGGAAAATCATCTGTTACTCAATTTAGTGATGGAGAAATTCAAGTAAACATTGAAGAAAGTATTCGTGGATCGCATGTCTATGTGATCCAATCAACGAGCAGCCCAGTCAATGATAACTTGATGGAGTTGCTGATCATGATTGATGCACTGAAACGAGCAAGTGCAAAAACAATCAACGTAGTCATGCCTTATTATGGTTATGCGCGTCAAGATCGTAAAGCACGTGCACGGGAACCAATCACAGCGAAATTAGTAGCAAACATGATTCAAAAAGCCGGTGCAACACGAATGCTGACTTTGGACCTTCATGCAGTCCAAATCCAAGGTTTCTTTGATATTCCCGTCGATCATTTGATGGGTGCGCCACTTATTGCTAATTATTTCTTGGAAAAAGGAATCAAAGGCGACGATGTTGTCGTTGTTTCACCAGACCACGGTGGCGTTACACGAGCACGTAAATTAGCGGAATTCTTGAAATCTCCGATTGCGATCATCGACAAACGCCGTCCAAAAGCAAATGTTGCAGAAGTAATGAACATCATTGGACAAGTCAAAGGCAAAACTTGTGTACTGATCGACGATATGATCGATACAGCAGGTACGATCACATTGGCTGCCAATGCTTTGAAAGAAGCTGGTGCAACAAGTGTGTATGCTTCATGTACCCATCCAGTATTATCTGGTCCTGCTTTACAAAGAATAGAAGATTCAGCTATCGAGCGACTAGTTGTCACAGACTCGATCTATCTTCCAGAAGATCGTAAAATCGATAAAATCGATGAAGTAAGTGTTGGCGGACTAATGGGAGATGCAATCAAACGTATCCATGAAAACAAACCAGTTAGTCCATTATTTGAAACAAAAAATAAATAATAAATAAACTCACAAAGGGGAGTCCAATTGGGCTGAGATTGAATCTATTTCTAAACCCTTCGTACCTGTTTCGGTTATGCGAGCGTAGGAATTGTGAAAAAACAGCTGTTTGAAATTTTTCGAAAGCTGCTCCCTCCTTTGTGACTTTTTTATTCAAAGGAGGAAGTTTTTTTATGGGAAAAAATAGAGTTTGGGTAGAAGGAACGATTGTTGCAGCGTTAGCGATGGTGCTGTCATTGATACCAATCCAGATCGGCAGCAGCTTTTCTATTTCATTAGGGCAGATTCCGTTGACGCTTTTTGCGTTAAGAAGAGGGACAAAGGCAGGGATGCTGGCAGGTTTCATTTGGGGGATCTTACACTTTCCGTTGGGACAAGTTTATTATTTAAGTGTCGTTCAAGTGTTGATTGAGTATCCGATTGCTTATACTTTTGCAGGTGCAGCAGGGCTCATGGCTTCAAATGTCCAAAAAAGCTATGCAGATGGAAATACGAAACAAATCAGAAAAAACATAGTGTTTGGTGCATTGATTGGCGCACTTTCCAGATATTTTTGGCATTTTATTGCGGGAGTTGTTTTCTGGGGAGCCTATGCACTATGGGGGATGAATCCTTGGCTCTTTTCTTTCGTAATGAATGGTGCTAGCGGGTTGAGCACAGCGATTGTGACGATGATCGTTTTATTAGGGATCCAACAAACGATTCCATCGCTTTTTGTGCCAGATAAACGACAGAATCTTTAAATAAAAAAGGAAACAAAAAACTTGAGACAAAATCATGTCCTAGTTTCTTGTTTCCTTTTTGTTTTTCGGTAAGAAATAGATTCACTTCAATGGCAGATAAGAAAGACCGGCATCTTCTACCAATTGCCAGCGCCGATCGTTGACAGAGTAGATTAAAGTAGCGACGACTTCTTCTTCCCGATACCGAGTACCTTTCAATTTCCAAATATAGTCCTCAATCACATAAATAGGAATACGGTATTCGTCATCGATCAAACCAACTTGATCAAAAGAAAAAATGATCCCTTCCTGCATTAAATTACGCATTTCTTTCAATAATTCCACACTGATTTTTTCAACAGGTGTTTCCTTTTTAAAAAAGGATTTTTTTACATTGATCTTATCTGACAGGATAGAACTTAATTTACTAGCAAAAATCCTGTAAAATTCATCTAAATAGCGATAATAAATTCGGTTCAATTGATCGTTCAGATCGAAGTACACGAAATTATTTTGTAGCTTATAAAAAAATGGTGAGTGGAGGTGTGTTTTCATATGGCCAAAATATAACAATTCTGAAATTTCTAAAGGTGTCAATTCTTTCAGCATCGTTAAATCAGTAAAGTCGATCCACTTCAATTCATCGAATCCACGCCTGTTTCGAGAAGAGGAAAAGAAACGCTGGATATTTTCTGTACCACGGATTACTTTCAGCCCTGTATGAGATTCGTATTCTCCAGCAGAAGCAGATGGATCAAGCAAGAGCAAGTTTTGAGGAAAATGCACGATACTGTTTGCAAAATCAGTAGCAGTCAGTCCTTTTGTTAAAACAGCATTACTTGTGGTATCAATATGTACATAAACTGACTCAGTCATCATGTTCCTCCTCTTATTTCCTCTTAATCTCTTTTATTTTACAACATTTGCATAAAAAAAGCTTGTTTCTTTTATTTTAAAATTCCATTACAAAATCACGTTTTCATTAAAAATACTCTCATTTTCAATTAATTTTTGTATTTTTTATTTAAAGGTGGTTTTATGAATTGTTTTCTTATGGAATATCCAAAGTCGAATACGATACTCATGAACTTTTTTCGACGTACTGGTATACTTGAAGAAAAAGGAGAAAGCGATGGAGATAAAAAAAGTTTACTTTTCACAGAAAATGTCGCTGTATTCGCGTATCAACCAAGCAAAACAACCTCTTCCGTTTTTTCAAAGCCATCAAGAAAGTAGAGAAGCATTTTGGCATTCTGCAAAAAAGCAATGTGCCTTTGAAGCAGTATCAAAAAAATATACCATCTATTTTACTATTGATAAAAGTAGAGAAGATGTTATTTTTAATAACTTGCTGATCGAAGGCGAAACTTTTGAATGGCAAAAACTTTTTCAGCATATGGAAGCTTGCGCTCGTTTTTTTATTAAAGAAAACTGTTGTTTTTTATTTCAATCTCCTCTATCAGAAGAATGGTTGCGTATTTTTCATAAAAACGGCTATCAAGGAACCATGCAACTAAATAAAAAGCTGGTCTATCACACAGCACTTGTATTAGGAGGAGGGGGAGCACACGGTGCCTATCAGATTGGTGTATGGCAGGCGCTGAAGGAACATAACATCCAATTTGAAATCATCACTGGGACCTCGGTAGGTGCGCTGAACGGCGCATTGATTTTACAAGGAGACATGGAAAAAGCTGTGGGTTTATGGAAAAAGCTATCAACCAGACAAGTGCTTGCGTTACCAGAAATGGCTGACGTAGAAGACTTGCGTGAACGTTTCTATCAAGAAAGACGCCAAATGACGAAAACGGCACTAGTTGAAGGTGGGGTTTCGTCTGCGCCATTGGAAAAGCTGGTCAAGGAAAATTTAGATTTGTCTTTGCTCAAATACAATTCCAAAATACGTTTATACACGGTGTCTACTAAATTGCCAGAACTAGCGGAAGTAGTGACTGCTATCCAACAAACAAAAACAGAAGAAATACCAGATTGGATACTTGCCTCTGCTTCATTTTATCCTGCTATGGCTTACCGAAAGATCGGAAAAAATAAATATGCAGATGGTGGATATCGTAACAAAATTCCTATTGACATCGCGATTAACGAAGGCGCAACAGAGGCGTTTGTCGTGGATGTGCAAGGACCAGGGCCAGCGAAAAGAATCCGTGTGCCAGATACGTTTATCCATTGGAAATGTCAAACATTGTGGACGCTTGGCAGCTTTCTGCTTTTTGATAGCCAAAGAAACCAATTAAATTTACAATTAGGCTATCTGGAAATGAAAAAACGATTAGGCTGTTACTACGGGAATTGGTATACATTTGATTCTGTCAAACAAGCAGGAACATGCTGGCGTGGATTTTTATCTTACTTAATAAAAGAACTTCAGTTAGAGCTATCTTTTTTCAAAACCATAAAATTTTGGCAAAAACTGCGTAATATATATAAGAACAGGGTCGAACCAGAAACATGCGGACTGGCGATGCTGGAACTTTTAGCAAAAAAACATTTTTTATTGCCAAACAAAGTCTATGAAGTAGATTGGATGTTTCAAATGATCTGCCGACAAGATAAAAAAAGTATGCCAGACGATTTATTGGCACAAGTTGGTCAATTAAGTACAGAAGAATGGCGGAGGTATCGAAAATATCAGCAGAAAATACAAAATGAACGCACGAAAGCCGTTTATTTTGAAAAACTGCTGCAAGAAAAATGTAAGGATCGTTTGCAGCGTGAACTGCTTGAACAGCCAGTTGACACATTACTGATCCTATATTTATATTATCTCAAGGAGGAACAACCATGGCACAAGAATTTTCATATGAAATCGTAGAAGAAATCGCTGTTTTATCAGAAAACAACAAAGGATGGCGTAAAGAGCTGAACTTAGTCAGCTGGAATGGTCGTCCGCCGAAATTCGATCTTCGAGATTGGGCACCCGACCATGAAAAGATGGGGAAAGGGCTGACACTGACGAACGAAGAGTTTGAACAACTGCAAAAAGCAATAGAAAATATGTAATGAGGAAGGACCCTGTCGAATGAAAAGTATGACTGGTTTTGGCAAAGCCATCCGCGAAACAAAAGCATATCAGCTGGATATCGAAATAAAAAGTGTCAATCAGCGTTTTCTAGATGTCCAAATACGAAGTCCTAAAATCCTGAACTTTATTGAAAACGATTTTCGTCAGCTTATCAAACAGCAGTTAAGCCGCGGACAGATCGAGGTATTTGTGAATCTAGCTTATATTGGCAAAAACGAAAAGCAGATCGTCATCAACTGGGAATTGATTGATTCACTTATCACCCAATTGACAGACGGGATTCAACAACGATACGGGAGTCAAAATCAAGTGTCAATTCGTCGGCTGGCGGAACGCTTCGCGCTGGATGAAAACTTCGTAACGGTAGAAGAAAAACCGGAAGAGAGCATGGAAGAATTGGCACAGTTAGCTCTAGATACATTGAAAAGTGCACTTGATTCTATTGAAGCCAGTCGAGAAAAAGAAGGACAAGCCTTAGCTTCAGTGCTGAAAAAGAACACGGAAGAATTCAAACAAGTACTAAAAAAACTCAATAGTTTTGTAGACGTCTATGAACAGGAATTTCAATTAAGGTATCAAAAAAAGCTGGAGGAATTTCTTGGAGCGAAAGTGGATGAGCAACGGTTGCTGACGGAGTTGGCTATCTTGCTGGAACGTGGAGATATCCACGAGGAACTGGACCGTTTGGCAATCCATGTCCAAAAACTAGATGAACTTATCGAGGCGCAATGTCCTGTAGGGCGAGAATTAGATTTTTTGATCCAGGAAATGAATCGGGAAATCAACACGATCGGTTCCAAATCTAATGCAATCGAAATTAAAAATCAAGTCGTCCAATCCAAGACGATCTTAGAAAAAATCAGAGAACAGGTCCAAAATATTGAATGACGAAAGAGGTAGAGACAATGAAATACTATGACGTAACGTTCCACGAATTAAGTGGAAAAACTGTTGTTAAACGGGATATCCCTTCTGAAAAAAACGGCTTTGACGTATGGAAAGATGCCTGTGCAGACTATAATGAGAACGAACTGTTTATTTTGATCAACGACGGTGCTTACGTGACGATGAATCGGAAATTTATTGTTCGAATCGACACAGAAGAGGTAGAAGATCCGACAGAAAAAGCACGTTCTCGAAAAGATGAGATCATGGGTGTAGTGAATACTTTGTCCAATATGGGCTTTTAGCAAGGATGCTGAACAAAGAAATACAATAAATAATCAGGATTGCATTTCTACGCTTAGCTTCTTTGCTCTAGGAATACATTTAAAGGTTGTGACAAAATTCGTGTCACAACCTTTTTCCTACGATTAGTCAAGTAAAAGGTGTAAGAAAAATAGCTCATAAACGAAAGCGACAAAATCAAGGCACAC
>OIFJ01000061.1_pt1 | contig 112683 bp, 95 predicted proteins | sample 1582011 | NCBI WGS metagenome assembly OIFJ01 (sample SAMN07501050, study PRJEB24779) | human gut metagenome | isolation source: stool | host: human infant | place: USA: Pittsburgh, PA
GCAAACACTATTTTACTAGGATTTTCTCTTATGAGGCATATTTTTTTTAGGTGTTGCATTTAGATTGTAAATTCAAGACAGAAATAGCAGGATGCTAGACACAAGGCTATTTAATAAAAAAAGATAGCCTACTAGGCTACCTTTTTTTAGTGAGATTTATATTATTAAAAGAACGAACTGTATAAATAATATACTATTGCATAAAATTAAAATCAATCTATTAATAGGAATAGAAAGTAGTACCAAGATGAAGAGACTAGCTTGAGCCTAGTCTCTTTTTAGTGTTTTGATTTGACACCTATTTGACACCTACCATAAAATTAAAAAAGGAATTATAGGAAAAATTAAAAAACAAGAAGCCTTTATTTTCAACGTATGCATACACTATATGGAATTATAAGTACATAAATTTATAACTCTTAATCTGAGGGTCCTGGGTTCGAGTCCCAGACGGTTCATTAATTGATAACACTAGAAAAGCCCTTAGTATCAAAGGTTTTAGCCTTGTTTACTAGGGGTTTTGTATTTACAGTAGCAAAAAAGGCATATAAGTTCTGTATAAAATTAAAAAGCTCAAATGATTTGAGCTTTTTTAATTCTTTTAACATTATTTAGGTTAAATTTAAAATTTACAAATCATAAATATCGGAGAATTCAATTCTACATTTATAAATCAATTGTTCTTCTTTTTCAATCCAATCTGTCTCATGTACAATCTGTTTTTCTTCTACTTGAGTAATAGGAAGGCTTACAATAAAAGTAGAACCCTTTCCTTCTTCACTTTCTACGCAAATAGTTCCTTGTTGTAATTCTACTAAGCATTTTACTAGTGCTAATCCAATACCTGACCCTTCTTGCTTTCTGGAAAAAGAGCTATCAACTTGGGCAAAGCGTTCAAAGATCATGGCGTGTTTTTCTTTTGGTATACCAACTCCAGTATCTTTTACTAGGATTATCAACCTATCATCTATTATATTTAAATTAAGTTCTATGGAATCACCTTTATTTGTATATTTCACTGCATTAGAAAGTAAATTGAGTATAATTCGTTCCATTTTTTCTGGGTCACAAGCCATAATGAGCTCTTCTACTTCAGTATCAAAAGTAATAGAAAGGTCTTTGTTTTTAACATATTCAATGACTGACATAGTAATATCTTCTATAAGCCTTACAATATCGCAATTGATTAATTTAGCTTCGTAGTAACCAGCCCCAATTTTAGATATATCGGTAATATTGTCAATGAGCCTTAGTAATCTAAATACATTTTGTTTAGCAATGTTTCGATATCTATCAATTTTTGTAATATCCATATCTATCTGGCCATTCTTAGCTATGTCTTTTAATTCTAGTTCTAACATTTGTATCATACTATACATAATATTGAGTGGTGTTTTTAACTCGTGGGACATATTCGCTAAGAATTCTGTCTTGAGTGTCTCTAGCTGCAAGGCCTCTTTATAAGCTGTTTTTTCAGCTTCTATTTCTTTTCTAATAAAGGCCTCTTTTCTTAACTCTAATGCGTATTCTAGACTCTTGAAAATAATAGCTATATGTTGGCAGAGTTTATCAATGATACAGCATTCCATAAGAGGATATTGGAGTTTAGATTTATAGGTAGTAAAAATCGCGCCCATAAATTCACTATTATATTCAATAGGATTAATTCGTATATAGTTGCACTCTAGAGTTTTTAAATCTTTTTGTATACTACAGTGCACACGCTGTTCAAAATCTGCTAATGACCACTCTACATTTTCACGTAGTAACTCCAATAGTGTATCGCCATTAATATTTAGAGAATGTATCGGAGGAAATTCTTTACCATCTTTTTGTAGCCTACAAATTTCTTCTACTTGATGGGTAATATTATTGAATTTTAATATAATAATACTATTTCCTTGAAAGAGGTTAGCGGCTCTTGCACTAAAGTCTAAGGACTTCACTAATTGACTGTAGAGCATTTGGTTATCGACGATGCAATCTGGATCACTATTTTCTATGACTTTAGTGATATCTATATTTTGTTTTAAAATACTATATTGACTAATGCCTATATAGCCTTGATAAAGTTGCTCATCATTAAATATTGGGATTTTTATGAGTTGATATTGTAAATTACCATCCTCATTTCTTATAATTCGTTCTTCATTAATCATAATATTTTTTCTAAGTACGCTTTGATCATCTTTGAATATATTTTTATCTAAGGTATCTTTATATACATTATTTGGATGCTGTTGTAAGAGTTCATTTGTAGTAGAGAACCTATGTGTAGAGCTAAGCTGATTGACCATTGTAAGTGTATTAGCATTACTGTATTTATAATTGTCATCTTCATCGGCTATCCACACAGCATAGGGCATATTTTCTATAATTAATTCTAATTCCTTAGTGTTATATTTAGTTTGTGTATCTTCCTGGATTACTAACCAAGAGCTTTCTTGACCACACCATTTATCTCTAAATAACTTACCTGATACTTGAATAGGGGGGAGTTGGTAACCACTTAATAGAATATCAATAGTTTGCCCTGTGAGTACTTCCTTTTCACTAATGATCATGTCAATTGGCCCAGATATTATTTTTTGGAGATGTTCATTATAGAGCTCGTCTTTACTATATTTTAATTGTTTTAATAGACTATAATTACAAAACTGAATTTTATAATCGTCATTAAAAATAACAATTCCTTCGCTTAAATAGTCTAGTAGTTTTTCACTCATAATGAACCACACTCCTTGCAATTAATAGTTTCACTATTATCATACTACAATTTGTAAAAATTTAATATTTTTTTGTGAATTATATTTCTTTTTGTAAGTTGGTTGAGTAAATATAAAAGCTATTTGTTTGGGGGAGATTTTACCAAGATAAACAAATGTATGAATAGGCTTCATTAGACTAATTGTAAGCGTGAAGGTTATAAGATGGGGAGCAGAGAAGGGAGAATGCTACTTAAAATCGTGTACGTAGTGTGGTAAGAGTATTGATGAGGAATCTGTAGTTTGTATTCAATGTGGGAGACAAGTAGAAATGAGTATCTCTAGTAGCATAGCTATGAAGGAGTTTACTTTATAATCCTGTTGAAAGATTATAAAGACATTCTATAATATAAACTATAAAACATAATAAGGCGATTAAGGAGATTAAAAATCATGAAGGATTTATTAGAAAATATCTATAGAGAAGCTAAAATAGCAGCTAAAGAGTTATGTGAAAAAGCCAAGCTTCAGCCAGGTCAAATTGTTATTATTGGCTGTTCTTCTAGTGAGGTAGGGGGCGAACATATTGGGACACACTCTAGTCCTCAAATTGCTCAAGCTGTGTTTAAAGGACTTTATGAAGTATTCTCTAAAGAACAAGTTTATCTTGCAGCTCAGTGCTGCGAGCATCTTAATAGAGCAGTTATTGTAGAGCGTGAAGCTGTACCTTTTGCTGAGAGGGTGAATGTAGTACCTCAGCCAAAGGCAGGTGGTTCTTTTGCAACAACAGCTTACCATACGTTTAAAAATCCTATTGCTGTCGAGGAAATCTGTGCAGATGCAGGTTTAGATATTGGAGGGACTCTTATTGGAATGCACCTTAAGAAAGTTGCTGTACCTATTCGATTAAGTGTAGATCACATAGGAAATGCAATCTTATTAGCTGCACGTACTCGACCTAAATTTATTGGCGGTTCTCGTGCTTTGTATGATGAAAATATTCTTTAGAGGGCTATAGAAAAAAGTATTTTGTAGCCATGGCAACCTCATAAAAATTGGATTTAGCGTATACTAAAGACATAAAAGAAGTAAGGAGGATGACAATGAGTGCTTTTTTAGGACCTATTCACTATTGGTTATATAATAAAATACAACATCAGCAGTCACTAGTAGATCAAGTAATTGCATTTGGGAAAGAAAAATATTCTCTTTCTTTAGAAGAAACATGTAACGAAAAATATGGATTAACTGAAAGAAGAAGCTTAGAAGAAGTAATTGATGAAAGTAATATTCATGGATGGCTACAGGTACAGGTTTCAAGAGTTGAATATAAATTAGCTTATTGCACCACTGAGTTATTAAAACAAGAAGGGATGCAATTAGAAGAGCTTAAAGCTATTTTCTATAAACAAGGTGTAGAAAAAAGAAAGACATTAGAAAAAGGCTTAAATGCGGTGCAGTTATTTAAGGTGATTCAAGATACATTATTAAATGGTATGCCATGTGATCATGCAGAAGTAGTAGTAGAGCAAGATGATAACCAAATTGTATGGCAAAGAAGAGTATGTGTGCATGAGAAATACTGGGATGAAGTAGGCGGGAATGTAAGAAACTACTATGCCTTAATAGAAGCATGGCTTAAGGGCTTTATTGAAGAGGGGCAAGAAAGCTTTATAAAAGAAGATGAAATAACTTATAAAATAAAGGCTTAGAGGAACCTCTAAGTCTTTTTTATATAAATTATTTTATGAAAAATATGCTAATATAAAAGTATAGTAAAGTATAAGAAGGGAGAGAGGGATGATGCAGAGAAAAAGTAAACTAATAGGCTCGGCTATTTTAACTATAGTAGGTGCCTGGGGGATGATTATTACATTGCTATCAGATGTACTTATTAAATGGATAATACAATGGCAACTTGCAAAGGCTGTGGGAGGAAATAGAAATACAGTAGGTATAATAGGCGGAGCAGATGGGCCAACAGCAATATTTTTTGTGGAGACTCAAGCAACAATAGGGAGTAAATTACTTCTTATTGCTCTCTTTGCAGTATGTACAGGCATAGGCATTATGTTTCTAGTTAGGTGCGGAAGAAAATAAAGGAAAGTAAAAAAGACCCATAAGCAGATGCTTATGGGTCTTAGTGCTATATATTCAAAATAAAGGGGAGATGAATAAGCTAATGAGTATTAGCTTTTGGATGATTTAATGATAGCACTCAATTCTAGCCTTAGCAAGGGCTCTCGATGAAAGTTCAAAATAGTTCACAAATCGTACATTAAGTTTATGATTTAGTCAAATTTATAATATAAATGAAATATTAGACATGCAAAAAGACAGGTACTATGTACCTGCCTTTTATAGAAGCTCTTAGCGATTAAGTCTTTTGTTAATGTCTGTTTGACGATCAGTTGAATCTTTTAGGAAGCCCTTCATTAAAGTTTCAAAGTCTGCTGGTGGCGCTTCTTTTTTAGGCGCTCTTTGTGGTGCTGGCTTTGCATTTTTCATTGAAAGAGAGATTTTACCTGTCTCTGAGTCAATAGATAAAATCTTTACTTTCACAGTGTCTCCCACTTTAACTGCGTCAGCAATATTTTCTAGAAAGCCATGAGTGATATGTGAAATGTGCACGAGTCCTTGAGTTTTCTCGTCTAATGAAACGAATGCTCCAAACGCTTTAACACCTGTTACTGTACCTTCAATAATTTGTCCTACTTGAAATTTTTCAGTCATGATAACACTCCTAATATAGTAAATAACGTATAAATTATATCATAAGAATAAAACCATTGTATAGATATAAAAATAAATAAAGACGGAGAAAAATATGTTATAATAGCCTTATGAATGAGAGAGGGTGAACAATGATTGCTACCAAGTAAATATAAATGGCATAGCCAGATAGATAGTACAGAAGGAAATATTATAGAGAAAATTTTATATAGACGCGGGATAAAAGATCATGAAGAAATAGAGCGTTTTTTAACACCTTCCAAGGAGCAGTTACATTCGCCTTATTTATTAAATGATATGGATAAAGCTGTAAAACGTATACAGCAAGCAAAGGCTTTAGAGGAACATATTGTAATCTATGGAGACTATGATGTAGATGGTGTAACAAGTACTTCTATTTTATATATGTTTCTAAAGGAACAAGGTTATAAAGTATCTTATTATATTCCAAACCGTACGGAAGAAGGCTATGGTCTTAATAAAGGTGCCATAGAACTGATTAAGGAATATAGTTCTTTAATGATTACAGTAGATACTGGGATTGCAGCTAATGAAGAAGTAGATTTTGGAAATACAATAGGTATGGACATTATTATTACAGACCATCATGAATGTCAGGAGAGCCTACCTAAGGCATTTTGCGTCATCAATCCTAAAAGGCCTGATACTACATATCCTTTCGATAGTTTAGCTGGTGTAGGTGTAACTTTTAAACTTATACATGCTTTAGCTATAGCTCAAAATGCAGTAGAGAAGATATGGAAGTATCTAGATATTGTGGCACTTGGGACTATTGCTGATGTGGTACCGCTTAGAGATGAGAACCGTATTATCACTTATTTTGGGTTTGAAAGAATGAAAGATACCGTGCATCCAGGGCTTAGAGCCTTATTAAATACGGTACGAAATGGTGAACTTAAAATTACATCTAACTTAATTGGTTATCAGCTTGGACCACGTATTAATGCAGCAGGACGTATTAGTGATGCTAAGATAGGAGTTGAGCTTCTTACAACGAAAGATGAAAAAGTAGCTAAGACTATTGCAGAAGCCTTAGAGAATGAAAACCGTAAGCGCCAAGATATGGAAATGGCTATTTTAAAGGAAGCAGAAGCTTATATTGAGCAGTATGTAGATGTGAAAAATGAAGATATTATTATTGTAGCTGGTAAAGAGTGGCATCATGGTGTTATTGGGATTGTAGCTTCACGTATTTTAAGTAAGTATTATAAGCCTACGATTATTTTAACTTTAGAAGATGGTATTTACTCTGGCTCTGCACGAAGTGTAGAAGGGTTTAATATTTTTGAGGCTTTAAATCATGTGAAGGAGCATATGATAAGATTTGGTGGTCATGAAATGGCAGCAGGGCTTTCATTAGAGGAAGCAGAACTTGAACCTTTTAGAAAAGAACTTAATGCCTATGGTAAGGAACTTTTAAATGAAGAGCTCCTTACCCCCTCCTTAGATATCGATTTAGAGCTTCAAGCTGACAGTATTTCGCTTAACGTATGCGATGAGCTAGATAAAATGGAACCTTTTGGGGTATGTAATCCAACGCCTACTTTCGCAGTAAGAGGGTTTATACAATATGCTCAGAAAATTGGTGGGGATAAGCATTTAAAAGTTGCACTTCAAAAAAATCATACTGTATTACATTGTATAGGATTTGATAAAGGCTATTTGGCTGATTGTTTAACAGAAGGCGAAGAGGTTATTGTAGCATGTGAAGTCACTAAAAATGTATGGAATAATAAAACATCTGTACAGCTTCGTATTAAGGATATTATTTCAAGTGAAGAAAGTATATTAAAGAGTAAGTATTATTTATCTCTTTATAAAGCATGTAAAGTGCCACAGATACCTTCAGGGCTACAACTTATTAAGGAAAAAGAGCCTGTTATACCGCCTATTGGAGTTTATACAGAGCATAGTTTTAAAGAAGCTATTAAACATTATAGTAAGCATAAAAAAAATATTACTATCTTAGGAAAAGTGTGTTATAATGATTGTTGGTCTTTAGAAGAGGAACCGATGATTTGTGTAATGCCAAACAAAAAAGCCAGAAAGGATATGCTTTGTTACGAATGGGATTTTACAACTCTAGGGCCATATAGGTGTCTAAGTACTTCATTAGAACAGCACAAATTACAAATATCTAAGATGGTACCAAGTTATACTGATTGTAAAATTGTCTATAAGTATTTAAAGCATAATCTAGGAGACATTTACTTACACAAATTAGTACAAATGTTTACAAGTTATGAAATGACGGAGTATAAATTACTACAAATACTAGATGTTTTTACAGAACTAGAGCTATTAAGTTATGAGCTCATAGAAGAAAGAGTTGTATATAGATTATTAACAGGTAATAAAACCAAACTAGAGCATTCTAAGCGGTACATGAGTTTGCAAGAATTTGCACAAAGTATGAAAAAGAAGTAATCAGGAGGATGCATATGGATTTAAATACATTAATTAGAGATGTAGAGAATTTCCCAAAGGAAGGTATCTTATTTAAAGATATCACTCCATTATTACAAGATGCTAAAGGTTTACAAGAATCTATAGATAAAATGGCAGAATCAGTACAAGATGTTGATTTTGACATTGTAATTGGACCTGAGTCAAGAGGATTCATTTTTGGTGTTCCTTTAGCCTATAAACTTCAAAAAGGCTTCGTTCCTGTTAGAAAACCAGGTAAATTACCTTATGAAACAATTGGCCAAAGCTACGATTTAGAATATGGTAGCAACACAATTGAAATGCATATTGATGCAATCAAACCAGGCCAAAAAGTAATCATTGCAGATGACCTTCTTGCAACAGGCGGTACAACAAAAGCTATCGTTGACCTTGTAGAAAAACTTGGTGGTGAAGTTGTAAAGATTGTTTATCTTATTGAACTCGAAGGCTTAAACGGTAGAGAACTCCTCAAAGGACAAAATATCGTTTCCTTACTTAAATACTAATTATGATTTAACATGAAAAAGACACGTAGTCCATCCACTACGTGTCTTTTTTAGTAGCTTAAACCTAAAAGTTATATAGCATATATATACTAGTAAATTAATCATATAGCATAGATTCGGTACTGTTTATAATCAGGCTCAGTTATGTAATGGGGGCTTCACATGGTAGAAATCTTCTGGAAATATTTTCTTTAGGATTTTGAGTAGGTAGAGGGGCTTGGAGCCTATATCTGGAACTTTTTCTAAAGATCTATGAAATTTGAAGCGGGATGCACTTAGCGCTATGTTTAAGGCATAGGCAAGTTTGGTAGGTTATGGAACGGAGAAAGAGTATCCGCTCTTAAAAAGTGGAAGTGTTAGGTGGAAAAATGAGCCGCACACTCTCCACTTTCCCCCCTACACCCCATATTTCAACAGTTTCTACAATAATGGCATTGAATTTTTATTCTAACATGACTATAATAATATAATAAATATATGCAAGTGACGAAAAAGGGGGTAGACTCGATGCCTGATGAAATTTATGAAAAGCTCATTAACCGAATACGTTCATACCATCCGTCGGATGATGTCAGCATGGTTGAAAAGGCTTATAAGCTTGCAAAAGAAGCCCATGAAGGCCAGCTTAGAAAGTCAGGAGAACCATATATTATCCACCCTCTCCAAGTGGCATATATATTAGCAGACTTAGAGCTAGACATTGAATCCATTACAGCAGGGATTCTACATGATGTTGTAGAAGATACGGATTATACTTTAGAAGATATTGAGAAACTTTTTAATAAGGAAGTCGCTCTTTTAGTAGATGGCGTAACTAAACTGGGCGTTATAAAATATGCATCAGCTAATAAAGAACTTCAAAAAGAAGAAATACAAGCAGAGAATTACCGTAAGATGTTTCTTGCTATGGCGCAAGATATCCGTGTAGTCCTTATTAAGCTTGCCGATAGACTTCATAACATGCAGACACTTAAGTTTATGCCACCGCATAAGCAGAAGCGAATAGCAGAAGAAACACTTACAATTTATGCGCCAATTGCACATAGACTTGGTATTTGCAAAATTAAAGCAGACCTTGAAGACTTATCCCTCCGTTATATTGAGCCGGAGGTCTATTATGATTTAGCTCAAAAAATTGCTAAGAAGCGTAGTGAGCGTATGGCTTACATTGAGCAGATTGTAGAGCAGATCAAGACCAAGTTAGAAGAAGCGGGCATTGAATGTACAGTTGAAGGGCGTCCTAAACATTTCTTCAGTATTTATAAAAAGATTGTTAATAAAAATAAAACACTCGATCAAATATATGATTTATTTGCGGTAAGAGCAATTGTGCATAATGTTAAAGATTGCTATGGCGTTCTAGGTATTATTCACGAGCTCTATACGCCAATTCCAGGGCGTTTTAAAGATTATATTGCCATGCCTAAATCTAATATGTATCAGTCTCTTCATACGACACTTATGGGCAGTGAAGGTACGCCTTTTGAAATTCAAATTCGTACGGAAGAGATGCATAGAACGGCAGAATATGGTATTGCAGCACACTGGAAATATAAAGATGGTAATCATACAGAAGCTGTTGGTAGCGCTAAAGCTGAGGAAAAACTTGCTTGGCTTAAGCAGATTCTTGAGTGGCAAAGGGATATGGATGATAATACAGAGTTCATGAATGCCCTTAAGCTAGACCTTGATATATATACAGATCAGGTATATGTATTCACACCAAAAGGTGAGCTTTTAACCTTACCAAAAGGTTCCACACCGATTGATTATGCATACTATATCCATAGTGATATTGGTAATAAGATGGTGGGTGCTAAGGTTAATAGCAAAATTGTCAAAGTCGACTATATTATTAAAAATGGTGATAGAGTAGAGATTTTAACTTCTCAAAATTCTAGAGGCCCTAGCCGTGACTGGCTTAACATTGTTAAGAGCACACAAGCTAGAAATAAGATTAACCAATGGTTTAGAAAGCAGTTTAAACAAGAAGATATTATAAGAGGTAAAGAACTTCTTGAAACATGTGCAAGACAAAGAGGTTATAGCTTATCAGCACTTTCTGACTCGCAGTGTATAGAGAACGTTTACAAACGCTATGGGCTAAAAAATTGGGATGCTGTATGTGCGTCTATAGGATATGGTAGCATTAAAGAAAGGCAGATTATACAGCGTCTTATTGATGAAAATATCAAGCTTAAGAAAATGCCAATTACACCACAGCAGATTTTAGATGCACATAGTGATAAAGACGGCTTTGTAGAAGAGAAGCAGCCTAAGAAGAGTAAGAGTGGCATTGTCGTAAGAGGAGTAGGAGATGTAGCTGTTAGATTCTCTAAATGCTGTAGACCACTTCCTGGTGATGATATTGTTGGTTATATTACAAGAGGACGAGGAGTATCCATTCACCGTCAGGATTGCACAAATATTGTGCATATGTGTGAAGAAGAGAAAGAGCGTCTTATCGAAGCACAGTGGTTTAATGAAGAAGAGAGTCACCGTACGTATATTACTGAAATTCAAATTACAGGTAGTGACCGTCTGGGTATTATTGTAGATATTTCAAAAATCCTAACGGATATGAAAGTACCTGTTAAATCACTCAATGCAAGAACAACTAAAAATCATGAAGCAATCTTCAATATTCGTATTGAAATTACGCATACGTATCAGCTTGATGAGCTCACACGTAAAGTTATGCAGATACCAGATGTTGTAGAAATTGAACGTGTTTCATCGTAAGGAGATAATATGAGAGCAGTTGTGCAACGTGTATTAGAAGCTTCCGTTACAATAGAAGGTGAAGTTGTAGGACAAATCAATAAAGGCCTTATGGTACTTGTTGGGATTAAGGCAGATGATACAGAAGTAGATATGGATTATATCCTCAATAAAATAAGCGGTTTACGTATTTTTGAAGATGAACAAGGCAAGATGAATTTGTCTGTTCAAGATGTGGAAGGTAAGCTTCTTATCGTACCTAACTTTACGCTTTATGGCAATGCTATTAAGGGTATGAGACCAAGCTTTACAGCTTCAGGTAGTGTGGAGGAAGCTAGAAAAAAATATGAGTGCTTTATGAGTAAGCTTGAGGAAAAAGGTGTGCCTTTTGAGGCAGGGCAGTTCCAAGCAGATATGAAAGTAGCACTTATTAATGATGGTCCTGTTACCATCTTGTTAGATAGTAGTAAAACATTTTAGAAAGAAGAAGGATAGCGCCATAAAAGCTGCTATCCTCTTTTTTAAAGTATGAGTAGATAAAGGGGTGAACTTATGATTATTCGTCGTAGAAATACATGGAGTGATAAAGGGGTATCTTTTGCCTGTATTATGACATCAGTACTACTTATTAGTAATAATATTAAGATGTATCAAGTATTAGGGCATATGAATAGTGTGGATTTAATTTGTAGCATAGGGGGGATACTTTTCGGAGCGCTTTTCCTTTATACTTCAAGAATGAAGTACTTAGAATTGGAACATAACTACATAAGTTGGTATACTTGGTTTTTTGTAAAACATACGTTAAAACGGGAAGAAATTAAAGATATTAAGATGAAAACGTATTATATCATTGTGGTGAAACAAAATAATAAAGAAGTATGGATTCCTACAAGATGTGTGAAATTAAACGACTTAGAAGAAGGTAAGAAAGTTCTTAGAACTTATGCCATATCAGATTTAGAAGAGGTGGAAAAATGAAAATAGAACGTGTAACAGTAGGTATGCTTCAGGAGCAGACATACTTTGCTATTGATGAAAAAACAAAACAAGCTTTTATTATAGATCCGGGTGCAGATGAGTATGCACTCATTCATAAAATTGATACAGATGGACTTAAAGTAGAGAAGATTCTTCTTACACATGGTCATTTTGATCATATAGGAGCAGCTGCAGCTATTAAAGCGCACACAAACTGTGAAATTGTTATTCATGAAGAAGGGAAGCGTTACTTAGAAGACCCTCGCTATAACTTGTCTACAGCATTTGGTGATGGAGCTATGACTCTTCAAGCTGACCAATATGTGAAAGATGGTGATGTCGTACAAGTAGAAGGTACTGACCTTAAGTTTGAAGTTATTCATGCTCCAGGGCATACATTAGATGGCGTAGCTTACTACAATGATGCACATAAAGCAGCCTTTGTAGGGGATATTATTTTCAAAGGTTCTATTGGGCGTACTGATTTTATAGGTGGGGATATGGCTACACTTATAAGAAGTATTAGGGCAGGGATTTTCACACTTGAAAGAGAAGTGACACTTTATCCAGGACATGGAGACCCAACGACAGTAGGTTTTGAAGTACTCAATAACCCATACTTTAATATGTTTGAATAGATAGGAAAGTTAAAATGATAAAATTAAAATGTATAAATCATGATACAGAATATGAGATTAATAATATTATCCATCTCTTTGAGCCTTATATAGAAGGTGACTATGAGCTTGAAAGCGTTTACGAAAAAAATCTTGCCACAGCCAAGCTCATTAAAGAAGACAATGTGATTTTTGAAAAACAAAGCCCTATAGATGAGGCCGATACAGAGCTTAAAGCTAAGAAAAATATGAAACTTATGCTTAAAGAGACGGTTTATGAGGTCCTTTACCAACTTACAGGCAAAGCTATGCCGTGGGGGATGCTAACAGGAATTAGACCGACTAAGATTGTCCATGATTATCAAAAGCAGGGTATAAATGAAGCTAATCTTAGAGAGAAGTTTGATAAAGTCTATCATATTTCACAGGATAAAGTAGACCTGATGATAGAGGTAGCTAAGGCAGAAGAAGAGATTTTAAATAAGAACAAGCAAGATGAAATCAGTATTTATATTGGTATTCCATTCTGCCCAACACGATGCGTATACTGTTCCTTTACAGCTTATTCTTTAGAAGCTAAGAAAAATCATGTAGAAACTTATTTAGATGCCCTTTGCAAAGAAATTAGCTTTATTGCAGAGGCTCAAAAAGGTAAACCAATCCGTAGCCTTTACATTGGTGGGGGGACACCTACAAGTTTAAATGAAGCGCAACTTGAAAGACTCCTTAATCATATTCAAAATGTATTTGAACTTGAACAGATTGAAGAATATACAATTGAAGCGGGTAGACCAGATACTATTACAAGAGAAAAACTTGAGATTATGAAGCGTATGAATGTAGGACGTATTTCAATTAATCCTCAAAGTATGAATCAGAAAACATTAGATGCTATTGGGCGCCACCACACTGTAGAAGAAATTAAAGAAGTCTTTAAAATAGCTAGAGAGTTAGGACATGACAATATTAATATGGATATTATTTTAGGTCTCCCGGGTGAAGAGGTAGAAGATGTAGCCCATACATTAGAAGAGCTTAAAAAATTAAATCCAGAGAATATTACAGTGCATACAATGGCTATTAAGCGTGCGTCTCGATTAAAAGAAGAGCTTAGAAAGTCTGATGAAATGGCTTACCAACTTGCACAAGCTAAGAAAATTGAAGCCATGCTAGATTTAAGTCAACAAGCATGCAGAAGCATGGGACTTAATCCTTACTATATGTACAGACAAAAAAATATGTTAGGTAACTTTGAGAATGTAGGCTATGCTAAGCCAGGTTATGAATGTATTTACAATGTAGAAATTATGGAAGAAAGTGAAAGCATTATTGCTGCAGGGGCAGGTGCAATCACAAAGATGGTTTACCAAAATGGTGAGCGCATTGACCGTATTGCTAATGTAAAAAGTTTAGAAGACTATATTACACGCATTGATGAAATGATAGAACGCAAACGCGAAGGATTTATGAAATATAGATAATAAAAATAAAAAAGTTGGAAATAATAAGGGGTAGTACTGGCAATAGGCTGTCAGTGCTACCCCTTATTTATCATTAAATTGTCTTATGGAAGCAACAGAATGGTTCATTTTTTCTTGGGAAGATTACATCTCCAATATATTCGAAGCCAGCTTTTCTAAATAAAGCCTGTGCACGGTGGTTTTGGTAGAAAGTATCAATGCGAAGGTCACGGACACCTTCTTTTAATGCAAGTTCTTCTGCGAAGTTAAGTATTTGAGAAGCATAGCCACGTCCACCACATTCAGGGTGAATGGCAAGGCGATGGATTACATAAGCATCCTCTGAACTATGCCAATCTAAGTTTTTATATTCAGGAGCCTGCTTTTGATCAATACAAGCAAAGCCACAAATCATATTATTTTCTTCAATTACATATAAAGTCCCGTTCTCTATATCTTGCTCGAAATGCACAGCAGTAGGATATGAATGATCCCACTGAAAGATATTGTACTTAGCCATATCTGTAATAACAAGGTCTTTTATCATTAATAAACTTTCAAGGTCAGTTAACATAGCACGTCGAATCATAAAATCCCTCTTTCTGTAAAAAATTAATGTTTTTGTAAAGTACGAGCGATAGAGGTATTATAGCATAGGTTAATTAAATTGCAATAGACTTGAATTTATTCCAAAATGCATCCTTGACAAAATACAAAAGCAGCTATAAAATAACAAATAATTGATAAAATAAAGCGAAGATGAGAAGGAGTACGATCTATCCCCGCAGAGAGAAGGCCTTGGCTGAAAGCCTTCACTAGATCTGAAGACATCTCGGAGTGTGTATCTGAACCCTAAGTAGGATACAACGGGTGGCTACGTTATAGGCTCTTAAGGTGCAAAGTTTAGGTTTTAAACTTTGAATCAGGGTGGCAACGCGACATATCGTCCCTGGCATTATGCTAGGGGCGTTTTTTATTGCTAATCGTATAGACAATTCACATACTTGTGTGTAATATTTGAGTAATTGTGTATAATTTAAAGAAATAAAATAAAAAATGTGTACAATTTTAGAAAAGGAGATGCTTATGGAGATTCGTGCATTAAAAGGTACCAAAGATATCTTTGGTGAAGAAATGAGAAAATGGCTCGCTATGGAAGAGACCATTAGAAACTTATGTAATGACTTTGGATTTAGCCAAATTCGTACACCAATCTTTGAGTTTACAAATTTATTTCAAAGAGGTGTAGGAGAGACTACAGATATTGTTCAAAAAGAAATGTACTCTTTTGTGGATAAAGGGGATAATGCTATTACCCTTAAACCAGAAAGTACAGCGCCAGTAGTACGTAGTTACCTTGAACACAATATGGGAGCAGACGTACAGCCTATTAAGCTTTACTATATGTCTCCAACCTTCAGATATGAAAGACCACAAGCAGGGAGACAAAGACAGTTCCACCAATTTGGTGTAGAAATGTTTGGTACAGATTCACCTACAGCAGATGCTGAAATTATTAGTATTGGCTATGAACTTTTAAGACGTATCGGCCTAAATAAAGTAGAACTTCATATTAACTCATTAGGGGATACAGAGTGTCGTAAAAAATATAATGAAACACTTAAGGCTTTTCTTGAAAGTAAAAAAGATGGTCTTTGCCCACTTTGTAATGAACGTCGTGAGAAAAATCCACTTCGTGTACTTGACTGTAAAAATGAAGCATGCCAAGAAATGTTTAAAGATGCGCCAACTGTACTTGATACATTAGGGGATGAGTGTAAAGCTCACTTTGAAAAAGTACAAGAACTTTTAACCGCTATGGAAATTCCATTTGTAGTAGATCCTAAGATTGTACGTGGACTTGACTACTATACAAAAACAGTATTCGAATTTGTATCAAATGAAATTGGTGCACAAGGTACTGTATGTGGTGGTGGTAGATACAACCGCTTAGTAGAAGAAATTGGTGGCAAACCAACTCCAGCTGTTGGGTTTGGTGCAGGTATGGAGCGTCTTATTCTTGCCAAAGAAGCAGAAAATGGTAACACACTTCCACCAGCAACAAGAGATTTATTTTTAGGTTACAGAGGTGAAGGCGCTACTGTATGGGCTTACAAACTTGTAAATGAATTAAGAAAAGAAGGCGTTAGTGCAGAAAGTGATCATCTTCAAAGAAGTGTTAAAGCACAAATGAAATATGCCAATAAAATTGGGGCTAAATACTCAGCAATTATTGGTGAGAGTGAGCTCGAAAACAAAGTGATTAATCTTAAAAACATGCAGACAGGTGAAGAAAAAGAAGTAGCTTTTGACGAGCTTGTAACTGTTATGAAACAAGAATTAAATAAATAATCTACAGGAGGGATATACAATGTCAGAATCAATGCAAGGTTTAAAAAGAACACATTACTGTACAGAACTTAGCGCTGCAAATGTAGGGGAAACTGTTACAGTAACAGGTTGGGTACAAAGAAGAAGAAACTTAGGTCAATTACTTTTCATCACATTAAGAGATAGAAGTGGCCTTCTTCAATTAGCTTTTGGTGAAGAAACAGATAAAGCTTTATTTGAAAAAGCAGAAACACTTAGAAGTGAATATGTTATTGCAGCAGTAGGTACTGTTCGTTCACGTGGTGAAGATGCTAATAAAACAATGAAAACAGGTGATATTGAAATCGAAGTAAAAGAACTTCGTATTTTATCAGAAGCAGAAACAACACCTTTTGAAATCGTAGAAAACAGTGATGTAAGAGAAGAGTTACGTTTAAAATACCGTTACCTTGACCTTCGTCGTCCAGATATGCAAAACACTATTATGCTTCGTAGCAAAACAACAGGTGCTGTAAGACGTTTCTTAGAAGCAAATAACTTCCTTGAAATCGAAACACCAATGCTTACAAAATCTACTCCAGAAGGTGCGCGTGACTACCTTGTACCATCTCGTGTACATCCAGGTAACTTCTATGCGCTTCCACAATCACCACAGATTTTCAAACAGCTTCTTATGGTATCAGGCTATGACCGTTACTTCCAAATCGTAAAATGTTTCCGTGATGAGGACCTTCGTGCTGACCGTCAGCCAGAGTTCACTCAAATCGATATGGAGCTTAGCTTCGTAGATGTAGATGATGTAATTGGTATTAACGAAAAACTTATACAAACAGTATTTAAAGAAGTTCTTGATGTAGATGTTCAGCTTCCTATTCAAAGATTAACCTATCAGGAAGCTATGGACCGCTTTGGTAGTGATAAACCAGATATGCGTTATGGTGTAGAACTTACTGATCTTTCAGATGTTGTAGCAGGTAGTGGTTTTGCTGTATTTGAAAATGCTTTAGCAAATGGTGGATCAGTACGTGCGATCAATGCAAAAGGTATGGGAGATATCGGTCGTAAACAAATCGATAGCTTAGTAAAAGTAGGTCAAGACTTTGGTGCTAAAGGTGTAGCTTGGCTTCAAGTTAGACCAGATGGTGAAGAAAAATCTTCATTCACGAAGTTCTTAAATGAAGAAACAATTGCTGCAATCAAAGAGCGTATGGACGTAACAGACAACGATCTTATCTTAGTTGTAGCAGATAAACCATCCGTTGTTTACGCAGCACTTGGAGCACTTCGTCAAGAAGTTGCAAAACGTCTTGAGCTTGTTAATAAAGATGAATTCAGATTTGTATGGGTTACAGAGTTTCCACTTCTTGAGTATGATGAAGAAGCTGGCAGATACGTTGCAATGCACCACCCATTCACAATGCCAATGGATGAAGATATTGCGCTTATGGAAACAGAGCCAGGTAAAGTACGTGCAAAAGCTTATGACCTTTGCCTTAACGGTTATGAACTTGGTGGTGGTAGTATCCGTATTTATCAACAAGATGTTCAAGAAAAAATGTTCAACCTTCTTGGCTTTACACAAGAAGAAGCTTATGAACGTTTTGGATTCTTACTCAATGCATTCAAATATGGTGTTCCACCACATGGCGGTTTAGCATTCGGTCTTGATAGACTTGTAATGCTTATGGCAAAACGTGATAATATCCGTGACGTTATTGCATTCCCTAAAGTAAAAGATGCAAGCTGCCTCATGACAGAAGCACCAAACGTTGTAGATCAGAAACAATTAGATGAGTTAGCGCTTATTATTTCTGAAGCTGCAAAACAAGAAGAAACTGAAAACTAATTTAGATAAAAAAGAACTACCAGTAAAGGTGATCACGTTTACTGGTAGTTTTTCTCACATATAATCTAGAGAGGATATAAGTTGAAGAAATTCATCAGAGTAGCTCCCATACCTGATGATAGATATATTGTAAAAGAAGTATGTAAAATGTAGAGGTGTATTACGTTAAAAATAGGTTAAAAATAAAAAAAGTTAGAGGCTATTAAAAATGAGTATAAATCTAATAGTTTACAAGAATATAAAATTGTGATACAATTCTATCAAATAAAAAATAGGAGGAAAGTACGAACATGAGTAGAATACTATACTGCTAAATAATACTTTGAAAGTATTGTTAGTGAAAAAACACATTTCAAACAAGATAAGATAATTGGAAGCCTAGGGGAAGTCTATATAGACAGCCTCAAGGGGTGTGTTTTTCATGCAGATAGTAGAATAAGCTCATATTCGTGCTTTCCTATGCGGTTAAATGATCTAAAGCTATAGGGAAGGACTACCTATGGCTTTTTTTGTGCGCGCCAAAACGCTATTTGCAGAGGAACTCCAATTAGGCCGTAAGGAGAGAATTATGAAAGCGTTATTATTAAAGAGAAAATGGGCTTTTATGGTGTATATTTTAGCAAGTTGTTTATTTATTGTAAGTGATTTACTTTATATGAGTTTATCTTCTATGATTTTTGATGCCTTAGAGAAGGGGAGTCTTACATTATTTATTAATCGTATTGTACTGGGCATTCTGATTCTAGGAACTATGAGTGCTTTGTACTTTACATCACGTTTCTTACGTATTGGATATATGCGTAATGTGCTTTTAGATATTCGTATGGAGGCTTTTAAGACTATACTTAAAATGTCACCAAAGCAGTTTGGTAAGATTTCAAAAGAAAACTATGTATCACGTTTAACAAATGATATTAATTTAATTGAAGAAAAGTTTTTTAGAAGCCTTTTAAATTTTATTTCAGGACTTGGTTTATATGTTTTCGGATTAGTCATTTTACTTGTTATGGATAGAATGTTAGCCTTAGGGATTTTTGCTGTTTCATTAATAGTTTACTTCATTTGCAAACTTTTCTTGAAGCGTACAGAGCAGCTTCAAGAAGAAGTCTCTACAGAAAACGAAAAGTTTACTTTAAATATGAGTAATACTTTTAATGGCCTTGAAATCATTAAACTAGGTAATATTGAAGATAAATTCCTGGGTAAAAATAAGCAGGAAGTTTCTCGTGTAGAACATAGGAAATTTGTTTTTAATAACTTTTCAGAAGTTCAGCAAAATGTACTACTTTTTGCAAGCTACCTTGTTATGGTAGGAGTAGTATGGCATTTAGGTTTATGTATTGCAGAAGGCATGGCCCTTGGGAGTGCAGTCTTTTTATTCCAACTTAGTAATCAAGTAGTCTTTAGAACCATGGATACCTTTCCGCTTTTAAATGTAATCCGTTCTTCAAGCAAGATTTATGATAAGCTTACACAGATTGAAGAGCAGATAGAGGTAGAAGGGCAGCAGCCATTTTGTTTTAATCAACATATGATGCTGAGAAATGTAAGCTTTGGTTATGAACAGGATCAGCCACTTCTAAAAAATATTTCTCTAAGAATAGAGAAAGGCAAGAAGTACTTGATTAAAGGAGCAAGTGGGAGTGGTAAGTCTACTTTACTAAAGATGTTAGAGATGATCTATGATGACTATGAGGGGACTATACAGGTAGATGGGGTAGATTATAAGAGCATTAGCAGTAAGGATTTCAATGATAAAGTTGCCGTTATCGACCAGGATATCTTCTTATTTGAAGATACTATAGAGAATAATATTAGTCTTTACAAGCCATTAAATGACGAGATTATGGAAAAGGCTATTACAGGAGCTGGTTTAGAAGATTTTATTGGAGAAAAAGAAGCAGGGCTTCAGACAGCTATTTTAGAAAATGGTAAAAACTTATCAGGAGGGCAAAGGCAGCGAATTGCTATTGCACGTGCCATTGCCAAGGAAGCAGAACTTTTATTTGTAGATGAAGGTACGGCAAGCCTAAATGAGAAGCTTGGAAGGGAAATTGAAAAAGTATTTTTATCACTTCCTCAAACTGTTATTGCCATTAGCCATAGATATTATGAAGGCGTGAGTGAAAGGTATGATTATGTATTAGAGCTTCAAGGTGGGCATGTTAAAGTTCATGAAGCGAAAACCTATTTTGAGGGGGTGGGTGTATGCTAAAAAAATTAATGAAAACATGGCCTTACTTACTTATAACTGTAATACTTACAGGGACATTAGGTATGCTAGAAGGCTATATGATGATTAGGCTTATGAATTTATTTGATTTGGCTTTGAGTAAACAGATGCATATGTTTAAGACCTATAGTTTAGAATTATTAAGCTATGCATTAATGCTAGTGCCACTCGCTATTGCAGCGACACTTGCAAAAAACTTATTTAAGAAAAAAGCCAACGAAAGTATGAAATATTATTATTTAGAAGGTATATATGGTAAGAATATCAATGAATTTCATGCACAGAACAATGCTAAGTATTTATCTACTTTAACGAATGATTTTAATACAATAGAGATGAAACTCATTGATTCACTTTATATGATTATTGATTTTGGAACAGTTTTTGTAGCAGGATTATGGATGATTTGGACAGTTAATCCTTGGTTTGCACTTATAGGATTAGGATTGGTGACCGTTAATACAACTATTACTGTATTATCCAATAAACCTATTAATAAGCAGACTAAACTTAGAAGTGATCTGTTTGAAACTTATACAGGCTATATTAAAGAAGTATTATCTGCTTTTCATATTATTAAAAATAACAATCTATACAGCCGCATCAAAGATAATTTTAGAAAACAAAGTGAGACTTTGCAGCATAAGGGGTATCTTATTGATAGGATGCTTACCTATGTATATGGCGCTCAAAATCTTTCTTCGGACTTGATGGTCTTGATTGTTATAGGGATAGCAGGTTATTTTGCACTAACAGGGCGTGGTACAGTAGGAAGTGTGCTCCTTGCCGTAGAAGGAATGTACCGTATTCTGTGGCCTATTAATATGATTAGTGAAGCCATGCCAGGCTTGCTTAGTACTAAAGGGATTATAGAAAAGATTGAAGAGACGCTAAAAAATACTGTGGAGTATGAAGAACATGAAGAAGAAGCAAGTTTAAAAGAAGCCATCTACTTTGATAAGGTAACTTTTGCCTATGAAGGTCAAGATGAGATTTTAGCTGAAGTAGATGCAACCTTTAAGAAAGGAGGCAAGTATCTTATTATTGGGCCAAGTGGTGGAGGCAAATCTACTTTGCTAAAGCTATTAAGAAAATATTTCAACCCTATAAAAGGGACCATTTTGATTGATCATAAACCTCTTAAGGGGATTAAGAAAGAGGCTTACTTTAGGAAGATCACAAATGTGGAGCAGAAAGTATTTTTGTTTGAAGATACACTAAGAAACAACCTGACCCTTTATAAAGATTATAGCGAGGAGGAAATATGGACAGCGCTGACAAAGGCTGGGCTTAAAGAGTTTGTAAAGACCCATGAGGGAGGCCTAGATTATATGATTTATGAGGATGGTAAGAATGTATCAGGAGGAGAGAAAAGTCGTATTGCTATAGCAAGGGGGCTTTTAGAACATGCAGATTTGATTTTATTAGATGAAGCTTTTTCTGCTTTAGATTACGACAAGGCACGTGAAATAGAACAAAGTCTCTTGGAATTGGAGGATGTGACCGTTATTCACATAAGTCATGTTCTCTTTAAAGAACAGGAGGAGCAGTATGATGGCATCTATATGGTTAAAAACAAAAAGGTTTACCCTTATAAGAAAACACCCATGATAGCAAGCTAAAGACATGATATAATAAGGCTACTAAATGGACTCATAAGGAGAATGACATGAAGATAGATATTGTATGCGTAGGAAAACTAAAAGAAAAATACTTAGTGCAAGCTATAGATGAATACAGTAAACGCCTAAGCAGATACTGCAAGCTTAATATTATTGAGTTAGCCGATGAAAAAACACCTGATAACGCTTCAGAAAAAGAAGAGCTTCAAATTAAAGATAAAGAGGGAGATAAAATCCTTGCTCAAATTAAAGACACTGCCTATGTAATCACTTTAGACTTAGGCGGAAAAATGGTTACCTCAGAAGCCTTCGCCCAAATGATTTCAAACTGCGGAATACAAGGTAACAGCCACCTTGTATTTGTGATCGGTGGATCATTAGGATTAGCCGATAAGGTATTAAAAAGAGCAAACGGAAGCTTATCTTTCTCTAAGATGACCTTCCCCCACCAGCTCTTTAGAGTAATGTTACTAGAGCAGATTTATAGGGGATATAGAATTATTAATGGTGAACCGTATCACAAATAAAGGCGACCGTTTTTTAGATGAATGGAAAGTAAGCGTCAAATAAATTTTAAATCAGTAGAGGAAAAATAAAGGGGGTTTATTTTTAAGAAAATCTTGTTATAATATAAGCATATAAAGAAATGCTCAGTAGCTGGTAACTACTAAGCATTCCTAAAGTGAGACGTTTGTTTTATTTTAGGGCTATTGGAATGTGAAAATGACTTTAGAAAAAGACGCTACTTCTTGTCGGATGGAGGGTCTTTTTTCTTTGTCTCGAAACTTAATTTAAAACCTTTGAGACTGCCTTCAAGGTTGAATTTATTAATATAAATGCCTTTAAGGACATAAATAATAGTAATAGTTAAAATAGCTAACACTATAATTATCATTAGTATCATATCCAATACCACCCCCTTTGCGCCATGATAAAAATCTCATTTACAATGAGATAGTACCAATAGCCCAAGGAGGAGAAAACGTTCAAAACCTCCACAGCCATCCATCTGTGGTAAGATTAAATTTTACTTGAACAGTATAACATAAGCATAGATATGGTGGTAGAACAAATTACTATATTTTTACATATAAAAGGGTAGTAGATGTTAATAGTACGGTGAACCGTACCACAAATAAGTGCGCCCCTTTTTTAGGTTTAATAAGTGTAAGGAATAGAAGTGGTTAGTAGTAGTGAGCTGTAAAAAAGGTTGCAGTAAAGAGCCATAGACTCTATCATACAGCGAAAATATTTTTAAATGCAAGTTCATATTCAGAGGAAGTGTCCAATAAGGATACTTCTTCTTTTTATTCGGGACAAAATTTGTGAGGGAGAAAGATAAGATTGAAAGTTGTGGTATAATTAAGCAAAAGTTAAAACAGATATTTGTTGAGTGGAAACTATTTATATATTTTTTATGTTCTTTTAATCATAAAATAGTACTATTTTACCTTTGCAACCGAAGTGCAACTGAAAATAGCGTGATAGTTGGTGGTGTCAACTAAAAAATATTAGTATAGTAAACCCAAGAAAGGAGTTGATAGTATGAAACTTGATTTTTTAGGAGTAGTTATTTTTGGTGTAATACTTCTTATTGGATTGACAGTGATAATATGTTTTATTGGTGTAGGTATACTTATCATGAAAGCACTAATTAAATATATCAAATCAGGAGATGTTAGAAAAGAAAAGTCAAGCATCAGAAAATCTCTTGGTGAAGTTTTAAAACAGCATCGATCAGACTGTAATATGACTCAAGAGTTTGTTGCCGAGGCAATAGGTGTAAGCAGACAAGCAGTATCCAAATGGGAGAATGGAACATCTGACCCAAGCACCTCTAATTTAATTGCACTTGCCAAATTGTTCAAAATTTCTGCTGAAGAACTATTACACGAAGTGCAATAAACAGGATAGGCGTGACGTAGGGAAATTTATATCAAATATAAGAGGAAATATCATTTATGAAAAAAAGAACAAAACACTCTAAGATATGGTGTATAGTGTTTGGACTATTAGGAGTAATAGTTTTGATAGCACTTATATTTATGCACTTCGGTGGCTTTAGTACAGGAGAAAATGCAAATCCAGAAGAGTTTGTGAAATATGCACAGTCGGTGGAAGATATAACCGTACCAGAAAATGCAAAAATAATAGCTCTGGGAGAGGCTACACATGGTAATGTAGAATTCCAACAGCTTAAGCTTGATGTATTCAAGCAGATGGTGGAAAATTATGGCGTAAGAGCATTTGTGCTTGAGGGCGACTATGGTGGCTGTGAGCAAGTAAATCGATACATACATGGTGGCGAAGGAACTGCTCAAGAGGCAGCGGCAGCTATTGGTTTTGACATATACCGCACAGATGAGATGGCTGAGCTTATTTCGTATATGCGACAGTATAATGACAATGTCTCGGATGATTTAGATTTGCGTTTCTATGGTTTTGATATGCAAAGATATGCATATAATTTTCAACTCTTAAATGAAGCCTGCAAGGAACAGGGAATAGATACTAAGATTTTGCAACAACTTATGGATGGTGAAGACTGGAATAGTGAATTTGATTACCCTACTCGAATAGAAATCATAACACAAATTAAAAATGAACTTAAGAGTAAGAAAGATTCTGCTCAAGCAATACATTTTGCAGATATGCTATTGCAATATTGTGAACTTCAAGTCATAACAGACACAGAGGGCAGTACATTAAGAGATAGATTTATGGCTGAGAATGTCCAATGGATCTTACAGCAAGAGCAACAGAGGGGTTGCGAACGTATCTTTGTTACGGGTCATAACAGCCATGTAGCTAAATGGGGGAGCTTTGATTCCATGGGCAAGTTGCTTTCAACTGAAACAGACAATGATTACTATGTAATAGGTACAGATTTTTATAGAACTCGTTGTAATATGCCAACCAATTCCTCTACAAAGCGTACAAATCAAGTATTTTACTCCCATAATCCATTGGCTAAAACAGCAAAAATGGCTGGGTTAGATATTTGTTGGTTAGATTTTGCAGATATACCTGAGAATTCAGAGCTGCATGAACTGATTTCCCAATACACCTATATGGGTACTCTTGGAGAAGGTTATTCTTGGTTTATGCGTCTCCTTCCTCCAAGTTACCGAATGTTTCAACCACCTGCTGTACTTTACGATAGTATGATATTTGTAGCAGATGCAACCCCCACTAAAATAATCACAGAAAAATAAAGAGGTATGAGCCTAATGCAAAGTTAGTTGTGGAGGATTAAATCAATAAAATCGTTAATCGTTTGATTGAAATAGGACTTAGAGTAGTGTTATATGGTAGTGATATGTTTGCAACAGTGCTTTACATATAAAAGGTCGCATATGCAATTAGCACGGCGAACCGTAACCTAAATAAGTGATAGAAGAGAGGGATTAATATGAATGATGGTATAGAAGTAGAAGAACTTATACTCACATTAGAAGAAAGACTACTTAATCCTGAAGTACGATGTTCAAAGCAGCAACTAGAAGAATTATTAGATGGAGAATTTGTAGAATTCTGTAGTTCAGGCGATATATATATTTATGATAAAGATAAAGTAATAGATACTCAAATAAATTTAGAAGTGGATAATTGGAGGATATTAGATTTTAAAATAAAATGGATTAGTAAAGAATGTATTTTAGCAACTTATATGCTTGTTAAATATAGTATGGAAACCAAGAAATATTCTTTACGAAGCTCTATATGGAGAAACCAAGACCTACAATGGAAGATGATTTTTCATCAAGGAACAAAAATAAATGAATAAATATTTGATATAGTGGGGGTAAAATTCTACTAAGGATGTATACTATAACTATATAAAAAATACTTAGGAGCTGTTAACTACTAAGCATTTCTAAAATGAGACGTTTGTTTTATTTTAGAGTTATTGGAATGAATAACTATTTAGAAAAGACGCTACTTCTTGGAGGATGGAGTGTCTTTTTTTATTTTTTCAAAATGAAGTTTAAAAACTTTTAAACGTGAGTTTGGATGTAGAAGAATAAAGAACGCTGTTTAATGACTAGGCAAAGAATTACGTTAGGGCTAACGAGTGAGGTATTTGAGGTAGGTTATTTCAAGCTTATGCTATAATAAAAGCATTAAATGATTATACTTCAACTAGAATGAAAAGAGTAGGGAAAACAGATGACAAGAACGATACAATATAAGATAGAAGAGCAACATAATGGTAAATGTATTAGTATGTTTTTAAAGGAGAAGGAATATTCAAGAGCAGTTATTATAGAATTAAAGAAAACAAAAACAGGAATTCAGAAAAATGGCACTTGGGCAGGTGTAAATGAAATCTTAAACACAGGAGATATCTTAGAGATATGTTTAACAGAGCAGGGATCTTCTGAAAATATTGTTCCAAAGGAATTGCAGTTAGATATTTTATATGAAGATGAAGATATCTTGGTAGTAAATAAACCCTATGATACGCCTATTCATCCCTCTGTTAATAATTATAATAATACCTTGGCCAATGGTGTTGTACACTATTATCAGCAACAGAATAAACCTTATATATTTCGATGTATTAATCGATTAGACCGAGATACGACAGGGGTAACGATTCTTGCAAAGAACTTGATAAGTGCAAGTATCTTATCAAAGAGAATGAAAGAGCGAGGATTAAGCAGGACCTACGTAGCTTTTGTAGAAGGGATTACAAAAGAAGAAGGAACGATTGATCTACCTATTGGGCGAGAGGAAGGGACGATTATTAAACGGAAAATAGATGAAAAAGAAGGCAAGCATGCAATAACGCATTATTGTAAGCTTGAAGAGCTTCAAGTAGAAGGAAAGGCAGTATCAGTTGTCGCATTACAATTAGAGACGGGGCGCACCCATCAGATACGTGTTCATATGGCTTCTATTGGGCACCCTCTTCTTGGAGATTTTTTATACAATGAAAGTAATCATATGTTAACAAGACAGGCATTACATGCTGCATCATGTGCTTTTTACCATCCAATTACTGGAGAGTATAAGAGGATAACAGCGCCCCTTCCTAAGGATATGGCAATGCTGATGCAAAGATCAAGTAATGAATCATGTGATTTAGTCGCTAAGTTGTAATAGGATAATTGAAGGTTTTTGTTTTGAAATAGAACATTTTGTTTATAAATTAATATTATAGTATAGAAAGGAGTTGGTAAAAATTGAGATTAGAAGCAAATAATAGTACAAATGTACAGAGTCTATATAATCAATGTAAACAAATGATGTCTTATCATGTTATATTAAAAATGAAAGATGGAAGTGAAGTTGACGGTATTATTGAAAGTGTAGAGCCAGATAAGGTTAATGTTCTTGTTGGTGAGGACGTAATGATTGGAGGAAGTGGGAATGAATATAGTGCCCAGAGGCAATATGGGAATCCTACAAGGTATAGAAGATTTAACCGCAGAAATTATTTACTTGCTAATTTGTTAGCATTAACATTATTACCATATCCATATTATGCTCCACCATATCCATACTATGCCCCTTCATATCCTTATTCGCCTTACTAAAATTTGAAAAGTACAATTGAGTCCTGGGGCATAAATTGAGAGATGCTCTAGGATTTTTTGTATGAAAAGAACTATCATACTGAAAAATTAAGAGAAAAATAACTAAGTGATAAAAATTATCCTTTTCGTATTAAGCAAGATATATTATAATAATCAAGTTAGACTATAAAGTACTATAAGAAAGACCTACTTTAATATAGGAAACATAATGAAAGGATAAATAATCAATATGAGTAAATTAATGAAATTACTAAGTTTAGCAGGTTCTGTGCTCGTAGCAGCTATATTATTAGTAGGATGTAGTGGTCAGAGTTCAGAATCTATTACCTTCTTTAATTACGGGGAAAATATAGATAAAGAAACCTTAAAACAATTTGAAGAAGAATATGGCATAAAGGTAAAAATGAGTACTTTTGATGATATGGATACAATGTATCTAAAAATTGCAGAGAGTAATGCCCAATATGATGTCATTTTAGTTTCAGATGCCTTAATGCCAAAAATGATTGATGGAGGGCTTCTTCAGGAGCTTAACAAGGAGAATATACCTAATATAGCTCAGATGGATGAAGAGTATTTAAACTTAGAGATAGATCCAGGTAATAAATATTCAGTACCCTATATGTTTGGGACAATAGGTATTATTTATGATAAGAATGTGGTAACAGAAGAAGTAGACAGTTGGGATATTCTATGGGATGAGAAGTACAAAAATAAGGTTTTCATGTTTGATACCTATAGAGATACCATTGGAGCAGCTTTAAAGAAGCTAGGTTATTCACTGAACTCAGAGAATCCTGAAGAGCTTGAAGAAGCTAAACAATTATTATTAGAACAAAGAAAATTAGTAGATCCTATCTATGGCGTTGATAATGGAACATCCATGATAGCTACAGGAGAGACTGCACTCAATATGATTTGGTCTGGAGAAGGACTCAATCTTCAAGATGAATATCCAAACCTAGTGTATACGATACCAAAAGAAGGAGTAAACTTCTGGATTGATAGCTTATGTATCCCTGCTAATGCCAAAAATGTTGAGGGAGCTGAGAAGTTTATTAATTTCGTTAGTGATAAAGAAAGTGCATTAAGAATAGCTGATGAAATTGGATACACTACACCTAATAAAGAAGCAAGACTTGAGCAACCAGAACATGTGAGAAATAATCCTAATGCTTATATGACAAAGGAAATGATGGACTTAAGTGAATTATATGTACCGTTCTCACTTGATGTGAAGAAAATGTATGATGGTATATGGACAGAAATTAAGGTAAGTGAATAATACTATAAAAGTGAAATATCCTAGAACCTAATCATTGATGATTAGGTTCTAGGATATTTTTTTGGTCTTATTATAAGACAAAGTTTGAAAAATAAATAACCCATGGTATAATAAAATAGCAATTATAGGATAACTATTATTTATTAGTAAAAATAATAGTTATGTAAGTGAAAAGCAGATTTGAATAAAAAGAAGGTAAAAGTCAGAGATGGAAAAGTTATTATTAGAATCAGAAAGATGTTATTTATGTAAAAAGCCTAAATGTAAGAGCCATTGCCCAATTTCAACTTCAGTTCCAGAAGTTATTCAATTATTTAAAGAGCAAAAGCTTATAGAAGCAGGGAAAATATTATTTGAGAATAATCCACTGTCTGTTGTCTGTGCAATTGTATGTCCACATGAGAGTCAATGTGTAGGAAATTGTATAAGAGGGATTAAAGATGATCCTGTAGAATTTTGCAGTATAGAAGAGTATGTTTCAAATTATTACTTAGACCATGTTCAATTTGAAGTTCCGAAGGAAGAAAAGGAAAGAGTTGCAATTATAGGTGGAGGGCCAGCAGGTATTACAATAGCCTTTATATTAGCGCTTAAAGGTTATAAAGTGACAATATTTGAGGCACATGAAAAAATAGGTGGAGTACTTAGATACGGCATTCCTGAATATAGGTTATCAAATAGTTTGATAGATAAATATGAGAAAAAACTTAAAGAATTAGGTGTTAAGATACGTCCAAATATTGTAATAGGACCTGTTGTAACTTTAGAGAAACTTTTTAATGATGGCTATGAAGCTATTTTCATAGGGACAGGTGTATGGAATCCTAGAACGCTAGATATTAAAGGAGAGACACTAGGACATGTTCATTATGCAATTGACTATTTAAAAGCACCTCATGTCTATGATCTTGGACGTAAAGTTTGTGTAATAGGTGCAGGAGATGTTGCTATGGATGCAGCAAGAACAGCAAAGAGAAATGGTGCAGATGAAGTTCATATCATTTATAGAAGTGTACCTGAAACAATGACTTGTACAAAGGCTGAAAGAGATGGAGCCATTAAAGATGGCGTACAATTTGAGTATCTTAAGCAGCCGGTTGAATTAATAGATGAAGGCATTATTTATGTAGATACAAAGAGTGAAATTGATGAAAATGGAGTGGAAACATTAACTTATCTTAAAGGAACAGAAAAGTTATATGAATGTGATTCAATCATAGTAGCTGTAAGTCAGTCTCCTAAAAATAATATTGTTATGAATACTAGAGGGCTAGAGACAAATACAATAGGCTTATTAAAAGCAGATGAAACAGGGCATACAACAAGAGAAGGTGTATTTGCATCAGGTGATGTTGTTCTTGGAGCAAGAACTGTTGTAGAAGCAGTAGCACATTCAAAGGTGGTTGCTGAAAGTATTGAAACATACATAAAAAATAAAGGTAAATAAGCTTAAATAGAAGATAGTATTAGCAAAAAAATGTCATATTATACGAGTTTATGTAAAAATTATACTTTACAAGATTAACTTTATAGTATATAGTATGAAAAGAAATAACAATTAAATAAAAAGTAGATAGAGGTTGCGATATCTAAGAGTATGTTTGTGGAGTTAAGCACGTTGAAGCAAACAAAAAGGAGAAGTCGCCGAAGCGTATAGTTAATGCTTTAATACTATAACGTTGGGGTTATGTAGAAGATACATAACACTGTCACAAATTTAATTTGTGGGGAGCTATCACGAAAGTCTATTTGTTAAATGAGAGTAATAACCAGTGTTTGGGTACTTACTAATCGGAGATAAAAAAGTCTTGAGTGATTTGCTCAAGACTTTTTTATTTGAATTAAATACATTACAAGAAATTGAAGGGAGATAAATATGGAGGCAATTGATATTGGGGTATTATCGATTCTACCACCAATTATAGCGATCGCGTTAGCATTAATGACAAAAGAGGTTATTTCCTCATTAATCGTAGGAATTTTATCAGGAACACTTATTTATGCTTTTAATACTGGTGGTGGCATAGTTAAGGCTGTAGATGTAACTTTTACATTAATGGCTGAGAAATTAGGGGCTAATGCATCAATCATTTTATTCTTAGGATTCTTAGGGGCACTTGTTGCTGTTATTACAATGGCAGGTGGTTCCAAAGCTTATGGAGATTGGGCAGGAAATAAAATTAAATCAAAAAGAGGCGCACAATTTGGTACAGCATTATTAGGTGGTCTGATCTTTATAGATGACTATTTTAACTGTTTAACAATTGGTACAGTTATGAGACCGGTAGCAGATAAACATCAAATTTCAAGAGCTAAACTTGCTTATATTATTGATGCTACAGCAGCACCAATTTGTATTATAGCACCGATTTCATCATGGGCAGCTTCAGTTGTTTCACAAATGAGTGGATTAGATGTAAATGGGGTACCTCTTAATGGGATGGAAACTTTCATGGCAACTATCCCATATAACCTGTATGCTATTTTAACTTTAATTATGGTTATTGTACTTTGTGTAACAAATATTGAGTTTGGCCCAATGGCCAAATTTGAAAAAGCAGCAAGAGAAGGTAAGGAGCATAAAGGGATGGCAGCTTCAGAAGGCGAAGAGGATGAGCTTTCTAGAGTGAAAATTTCTTCTAAAGGGAAAGTATATGATTTAATTATTCCTATTCTTGCTCTTATTATCTTTGCAGTATTTTCTATGCTTTATGTAGGTGGATACTTTGAAGGTGGTATGACCATAGCAGAAGGCTTTGGAAATACAGATGCAGGTAGTGCTCTTGCACTTGCAGGATTCGGTGCACTTATTGTAGCATTCCTTCTTTTTGTACCACGTAAAGTTATTACATTTAAAGAATTTATGGATGGTATAGGGATTGGTGTAAAATCAATGGTAGGTGCCTTCATTATTCTCACACTAGCATGGACAATCAGTGGTGTATGTAGGGAACTTTTAAATACAGGAGAATTTGTAGGTGGTTTAGTAGCAGCATCTAATATGCCACCAGCAATTATACCAGCTATTGTATTCCTTGTAGCAGGTGGACTTGCTTTCGCGATGGGAACATCTTGGGGAACATTTGGAATCCTTATTCCAATTGTAACAATGATTTGTGCAGCAGTAGCACCAGAACTTATCACGGCAACACTTGCAGCAACACTTGCTGGAGCAGTATTTGGAGATCACTGTTCACCGATTTCAGATACAACTATTCTTTCATCCACTGGAGCAGGATGTAATCACATTGACCACGTATCCTCACAGATTCCATATACTTTAGTAGTAGCAGGATGTTGTTTCATAGGTTATCTTATTGCTGGTGTCACAGCAAATGTATGGATTACACTTGGTAGCTCAATTGTATTATTACTAGGTGCACTTATTGTATTAAATAAAATAAGTAAAAAACACCAAGGGTAAAATAGATAGAGTAGAATTTAATACTTATATAAGGATATAAATGAAAAGAGAGCTTAGGCTCTCTTTTTTATTGTTATAAAAAATATGTATTGATAAGACTATGATAGTAGATTAGAAAAGGAGAGTGTATCGACCACTACACCTAGCTATCTAAAGGAAAAGTTCATTTGACTTAGGAGTGGCACATACTTTTTGCATCTTCTTTGATGCAATCAATAAGGCTAATTTATTAAGATTACGAGCGTGCTGTGGGCAAAGAGAAGTACAGCGCATACAGGAAATACATTTAGATTTATTGATGGATGAGGGATTAGCTTTAGAAATAGCCTGAGTAGGACAGTTTGTAGCACATAATCCACATTTGCTACATTTTTTATTTGCTTTCGGTTTCAAAGGAAGTCCCGTATAGACTCTATATGAAGTATTACCAGGGACTTGAATTTCTTTTAAATTACAGTTTTGCTCAAGTTTTTTTCTAATTCTATCTGTAAATCTAATGAGTTCGCTCTCATCATCAGCATTTGGTCGTCCTTCACCAAATTGATGCATAATAGAGTGTTCTGTAACAGCAGCAATTGCAGCAATACAGTGGAAGCTTCTGGCTTTTAAAGTATTTTTAAGTTCAATTAAGGTATCTTCATAGGCACGATTACCATAGGTTACTACTATAATGGTCTGTGCATTTCCACCTGTCATCTGATTAATGCGAGATAAAGATACACCTGGAACACGTCCACCAAAGGAAGGAACAGATACAATACAAAGATCATCAGTAGAGAAGGTAAACTGGGAAAAATCTATATCTGGGTTAGATAAATCAATTTCTATCTTAGGACAATTCCATGTTTTAATCATAATATCTGCAACTTTTTTTGTGCTGCCTGTAGGGCTGAAATAAATTTGATAAAGATTCATACTTAAGTTGCCTCCTTTTTGTTATAGGTTATAGTTGAGCCATTTGCTCTGCTTCTTTCCAAAATTCAGCGACGAGTTTTAAGCTACTACTTTTGGGGTCGAGAAAGTAAAAGTCTGTTTTATGCATATGGAGCTCCTATAATGGTCGATAGATATTGACTATTATAATTTGAAATTTTTTATTATTCAACATTGACAAAGAAAATCGGGTTCAATATTAAATGAATATTGATACTTCAATTAAAGATATTTGATTAAAGATGAAAGTATGTTATAAGTAATAAAGAGAATATAAAAGAAAGGTGATAGAATGAATATATTAAAGGAATTCAAAGCATTTGCAATGAAAGGAAATGTAGTCGATATGGCAATAGGGGTTGTCATTGGGGGTGCATTTGGAAAAATTGTAACATCATTAGTTAATGACATGATTATGCCAGTATTTAGTTTATTAACTGGAAGAGTAAGTTTTACTAACTGGAAATGGGTTGTGGATCCACCAAGAGAGGGATTAGAACCTATTATAATAAACTATGGCTCATTTTTGCAAAATGTATTTGACTTTTTAATTATAGCTTTTTCAATCTTTATTACAATTAAGTTCATCACAAGAATGGCTAATAAAATGAAGCAACAAAAGGAAGAGGAAATAAAAGAAGAGATTAAGGAAGAACCTAAAGTATCTGCTGAAGAATTATTATTAAGAGAAATTAGGGATTTACTTAAAGAAAAGCAAGAAAATAAGGAAGAAGCTTTAATAAATGAGGTAAGCTTAGCCATAGAAAATCAAAAGGAATAAAGTTATACTAAATAAGAAAGTAGAGGCAAAGGAAGAATAAAATGTGTGAGAGTTGTATGCATTTAGAATATGATGAAGGAAGTCAACAATATGTGTGTAGTATTGACTTTATCATGGATGAGGATGATTTAGCAAAAATGAACTATCATCAAAGCAACCGTTGTCCCTATTATAAAATAGGTGATGAGTATACTTTAGTTCGTAAACAAAATTAATAATAGTAATAAAGAGCCTAAAGGGCTCTCTATTTTTATACATTACTTTATGGTAGAGACTTCTTCCATTTGAATTCTAATTTCGTAATAGGTTTATCATGGTTTTTATCAAATATAGTATGAATGGTAATAAGGCCACTTGCATCGTGATTCATAACATCACTGAAAAGATGTAAGGAACTTCCGTCCATGGCCTCCTGTTTAAATAGAACTTTCAGAGTTGAAATTTCATAGTTATTTAAAAGATCTCTAGGTAAAGTATCTACTGCCATTTCAATATATTTGACATTATTTACGTGTTTATTTGCATCAATATCACTGTATCTTATGGTATAATTCTTCGAATACGTAGGATTTTCAAGTTTTATAAAATCATCTAGCGGAAAGGCTTCTTCTAATTCTTTTTCTATGCCATAGATTTTAACTTGTTCAGGTGACATTTTTACAGGGCGTCTTTTATCAAAATCAATAAGTATGGCGGTAGAAAGGCCAGAAACAATGACATGACCTTTTGAATTTCTTATTGTAAAGCTTCTATAGCCATAGAGTTTCTTAATGCCTACAATATCGGTTTCAACGGTAATTGTATCACGAAACTTTGGGTATTCTAAAATATTTAAATCATATTTAAGTAAGACCCAAACACAATTATTGACAAAACCATTATGCGTTTCACCTAAAGCATCACTTTGTGAGACGACCACATCCCATAAATAATTCATAAGGGATGAATATTTACATTTATAATTTGAATCTATATCATAAATATTAATGGTATATTGCTTGCTAAACTTATTACTCATGTACAATCCTTCTTTCGTAGGGAATTTATTTTAATTACCGTAATTTTATTAATCAATAAAATGCACTCCAGTTAAATACTGAGGTGCATTTTTGTTTAGTCATTCATGTACTTATTCAAAAATTGAGTAATAGTGGACCAGTACAAGTCTGGATTAACTTCTCTTGACTTAGCATGGCCAGCACCCTTGATAACTAACTTTTCTTTTGGAGCAGTTGAAGCTTCATAGAGTTCTTCAAGCATAGAGTATGGAACAAAATCATCTTCATCACCATGGATAAATAGAGTTGGTGTTTTAGACTTTTTAACTTGCTCGATAACAGAGGCTTCACTTAACCAATAACCAGCACGAAGTCTAGTAACTAGGCTGGCACTATGCATCATTGGGAAGGCTGGAAGTCCAAATAATTCATTAAGTTGATAAGAGAATTGGTCCCAAACAGAAGTATAACCACAGTCTTCGATAATGGCTTTAACATTACTTGGAAGCTCTTCACCTGAAACATTCATAACTGTTGCAGCACCCATAGAAACACCAAATAGAGCAATTTGGCTATTATGATCGTTTTCTATAATATAATGAATTAAATCGATTATATCAAGGCGCTCATCCCAGCCCATACCAATATAGTCACCTTGGCTTTTCCCATGGGCTCTTAAATCTGGAATAATAACATTGTAGCCCATCTCGTAGAATGTTCTGGCATAGGAAGCCATGGATAGACCTTCTGATGTATAGCCGTGTACTGCAATAATCCATTTATTTGAATCAGGTCTGTTAATAACATAATTGTGAAGATTCAAGCCATCTTGGGAGGTTATGTATAAATCTTGATAACCACTATGTTCAAGTAACCATGTTTTATCATCGATAGTTACAGCACCGCTTGTTTCATTTTGCTTCACGGAATCTTTAGTAGCTTCATCATCTGAACTAAATATCAAATCCTTTGGTGTAGTAGGATTTAAGGCTAAATTGTATAAGTAATTGGCACCAAAACCTATGATTGTTACACCACTAAGTAAAATAAAAATTAAAACTCCAATTAAAACTATTTTGATTTTTTTCATGAGGATACTCCTTGTAGTCATTTGGTGGGACCTATTATAGCATGGAACTTGATGAAAATAAATATTTGATAATCAAAATAATTAAAGATATATGGTATAATACTATATTATTGGAGGTATAAAAATGAATCAGAAATATAAAGGAATATTATACATTGTGTTATCTGCATTTAGTTTTGCTTTTATGAATGCTTTTGTAAGATTGGCAGGTGATTTGCCTTCCATTCAAAAAAGTTTCTTCCGTAATTTAGTGGCACTTATTTTTGCAGCTATTGTTTTAAAGAGAAGTAAGATAGGATTTTCTTATAAAAAAGAGAATTTAAAACCATTAATTTTACGCTCTACATTTGGGACATTAGGTATTCTATGTAATTTTTATGCTATAGACAAGCTGGTTTTAGCAGATGCATCTATGCTCAATAAGATGTCACCATTTTTTGCAATCTTATTTAGTTATCTCTTATTAAAGGAGAAGATTGATTGGGTGCAGGCTATTTCTGTAGCAGGGGCATTTGTAGGTAGCTTGTTTATTATTAAACCTAGCTTTCGTAATGTAGAGCTTATACCTGCTTTAGCTGGATTTGCAGGAGGTATGGCAGCAGGTGCAGCTTATACATTCGTAAGAATCCTAGGACAAAAAGGAGAAAAGGGACCGTTTATTGTGTTCTTCTTTTCAAGCTTTTCGTGTGTAACCACTTTACCTTTCCTCATTTTTCAATATCATGCTATGTCGTTAACTCAGGTTATTTATCTACTATTAGCAGGACTTGCAGCGGCAGGTGGGCAGTTTGCTATTACAGCAGCATATTGTTATGCACCTGCTAAAGAAATTTCAGTCTATGATTATTCACAGATTATTTTCTCAGCAATATTAGGTTTCTTCTTATTTGGTCAGATTCCTGATTTTTATAGTGGTTTAGGTTATGTAATCATTTGTGGAATGGCTATTTTTATGTTTTTATATAATACAGGTAAACTAAAGATAGGCGTCAATAAGTAAAGAGGCAATATGGTATCTTTAGTTTGCTGGAATTTATCCTATAATAAGTTCTAAAGTACAAGGTTTTATCAAAAGAAGTATAAACATAAAAAGTGATGAAACTTAATGAAGATGCCTAGAAAAAGTTTGGGCAGATTATAGAGGTAAGTATATTTATAAGTTGATCGAATAAGGAGATAGTAACTATGTATTTCAAACAAGATAATACGTACAATGAAATGAGAAAAAATTCTACTATGCAGTGGCTTACGGAACTTTTAGAGAGTGAGGATGTTGTTAATAAAAATGGGGCTAAGCTAACCATAGAGCATATTGAATATCTTAATCATAAAATTAAAGAGCTTGAAGATAAGAATACACTCAAAGAAGAATTCCTAAAGAAATTAAAAAGTAAAGTAAATAATAAGTAATAAAGGTCCTGCAATGTCTTAACAATACGAGGCATTGCAGGATTTTTGAATATAGTATGTTTTTATAGTTGATTTAACGATGGTACAAAAAGGGACAAACATTAGAATAGGCAGGATAAATCGAATTATATTTATTTTTTTTATTAAAATGTTCGATTTGTGAAAAGGTTACATATGGGTGAGTGAGTAAAATAAAATTAGATTAGATATTTAACTTTTTTTGTAGTTTGAAGAAGCAAATACGGTATAAGAATGAGCTTTGTTTTAAATAAAAGATGAGAGTTGTTAATTATCTGAATATTTTAATGTAAAAAATGTATAAAATGGAGTATAAATAAAGGACTAAAAATAGGTATGAAAAATTGACAATATCCTAAAAGAATATAAAATAAAGTTCGTAAGTGATGAGCAAAAGCATCAAAATAGACAAGATAGTTACTAGAAAATTTAACGTAAAAGGATTGAGAAAATAATGTCTAGAAAGTTTAAATTAACACAAAGATATGCAGCATTTTTATTATCAGCTTTTATAGGAATTCAAGCATGTAATTATGCAGAAGTTTTTGCAAAACCAATCAGTGTAGTACAAAATACTTCAGAAACTGAAGTGGAAAATAAAGAAACACAAAATAATGCAAGATACTTAGAGGTTTATTTTGAAATTAATAATATACCAGAAGTGATTTCAGGGGAATTCTTCATGAATGCCATGGAAAAAGTTTCTGATCATAAATTTAGCGACTTAAAAGATTCAGATACAGTAAAGTTTGTAGAAGCTGTAAGACTTGCGGTTATAGGTGCTAACTTTGAGGAATTAGCGCTTGGGTATAAACAAGATAAAATCACTGATAAAGTAACAGTTCAAATAAATAATCAATATGCACCATACATAGCATGTGCGTTAGATACAGGTCTTATAAATGAAGTGGCATTAGAAAATATGACTTCAAATAGCATTATGAGCAAAGAACAAGCTATTAACTTATTAATGGCAGTCGCTGATGCAAATGGTAAAACACGTAATTTTATCGGCTACACAAACGAATCTGATATTTACGGAAAACTTATTAAAGCACGTGAAGAAGCAGTACTCTTTGAAAATGAAAAGCTTCAAAAGATTGGAGAAGAGGCAGTACTAAATGGTGTAACGACAGGGTACAACTTATTAAACAGCAAATATAGTGCTAACTTTATTCCAGAATTAACACTTCGCTACGGACATAGTACAACAACTCATGCATTGCAGCTTATTGGATTACTTAACAGTGAAGGTATTGTTGCAAAAGTTCAATTAGAACCTAAAACATCTGTATTTCAGTATCTTCCTGAGTGGGGAGATGTACCACCAGCAACACCAGATTACCGTGTAGAAGTTATAAGTGAAGAGTTTATGTTAGCAAATTCTTTAGAATATGATTTAGTTTTTGAATTTGAGACTGAAGATGATAAAGTAAGATTTAATGAGCTTGTTGAAGCATATGCAAAGAAAGATGATAACAACAAAGAAGGAGAAGGGCTACTATTCGCATCTTGGTGGCAACCACTTTATGTTTCAAGCGTAGAAATGGGTGAAGGCTACAAAGAAATTTATAATAATGTAATCACAGATGGAGATTACTCATTAAATCCTTTCTGCTTACCTCAAGATAAAGAAGCGGTATTAAAAGGATTTGAAGCGATTGATGCAACACTAGAAGTAGAACAAGTAAAAATATGGTGTAATGATGCATTCTATCGTTATTTAACAGGAGAGAGTCACCAATAATAGACCACACCACAACAGGTAGAGGATTGAAGGAGATCAAATCATGAAAAAGAAATTAATAGGTTTAGTAGTTGCGGGAATCTTAACAATGACAGGGCTAGTAGGATGTTCAGGGGCAGGTGCAGAGCAGACAGAAGCGCCAAAACAAGAAGCACAAGTAGAAGTAACAGAAGGTAAAGACGGTTTAAAAATTGCTATCGTAACAAGTATTACAGGCGTAGACGATGGTAACTTTAATGAAAATAACTACAATGGGATTTTAAAATTCATTGAAAATAACCCATCAAGTACAGTAACAGCTATCCAAGAACCAACAGGTGATACATCAGCTGCTGTACAAGCAGTAAGTGATATCGTAGCAGATTATGATGTTATTGTAACACCAGGTTTCCAATTTGCAGGTATTTCAACAATTGCTAATGAAAACCCAGATAAAAAGTTTATCCTTGTAGATTCAGAACCAGCAGCTGTAGATGATCAAACAGTATTTGATAATGTATACTCTATGCTATTTGCAGAGCAAGAAGGTGGATTCTTTGCAGGGGTTGCAGCAGCACTTGAAACACAAACAAATAAAGTTGCAGTTGTAAATGGTATCGCTTTTCCATCAAATGTTAACTACCAATACGGTTTCGAAAGTGGTGTAAACTACGTAAATGAAGTGTTTGGTAAAAATGTAGAACTTGTAGAACTTCCTTCTTATGCAGGAACAGATGTAACAGGTGCAAATGTTGGCGGTAACTATGTAGGAGATTTTGCAGATGAATCTACAGGTAAAGTAATCGGTTCAACTTTAATTAAAGAAGGCTGTGACATTATCTTTGTAGCAGCAGGTGGTGCAGGTAATGGTGTATTTACAGCGGCAAAAGAAGCAGGTAATGTAAAAGTTATTGGTTGTGATGTTGACCAATTTGATGATGGACAAAATGGTGATGCAAACATTATCTTAACATCAGCGTTAAAAGTAATGGATGCAAACGTAGAAAGAGTACTTCAATCAGTAGTGGATGGAACTTTCAAAGGGGCAAATGAATTACGTCAAGCAGATACAGACTCAACAGGATATGTGAAAGAAGAGGGACGTCATCAGCTTTCAGAAGATACATTAGCAAAAATGGAAGAGATTTATGCTCTTGTAAAAGAAGGCGAAGTTGTTCCAGCAGCGAACTTCAATGGTGTGACACCAGAAAGTTTCCCAGGACTTCCAAGCTATAAATAAGTAGAATAAATAAATAGGTAATAGGGGAGCTATCTTAATAGATTTTTATTCAGATAGCTCCCCTATTTGGTAGATAGAATAAAACGGTTTATAAGAAGTGAAGGAGGAAGGATTATGAGTGAATACATTGTAGAGATGCGACATATTACTAAGAAATTTCCGGGGATTATAGCTAATGATGACGTAACACTCAAGATAAAAAAAGGTGAAATATTGGCTATACTTGGGGAAAATGGTGCTGGTAAGTCTACACTTATGAGTATGCTTTTTGGAATGTATGAACCTGATGAAGGGGAGATCTTTATACGTGGAGAAAAAGTGAATATTACATCACCGAATGAAGCAACAAAGCTTAATATAGGGATGGTGCACCAGCACTTTAAGTTAGTAGAAGATTATACAATCACACAAAATATTATATTAGGTATTGAACCAAAGAAAAAAAGATGGGGGTTTTTACCTTATGTAGATATAAAGGAAGCCAATCAAAAGGTTGCAGAACTTTCCAAACAATATGGATTAGAGGTTAATCCTACAAGTATTATTAAAGATATTACAGTATCTGTTCAGCAACGTGTAGAAATTCTTAAGATGCTTTATAGAGATGCAGAGATTCTCATTTTTGATGAGCCAACAGCTGTACTTACGCCTCAAGAGATTGAATTTTTACTCCAAGTTATTAAAAATTTAAGAGATAATGGTAAAACAATTATCCTAATTACACATAAGCTAGAAGAGATTAAGAAGATTGCAGACCGCTGTGCTGTTTTATGCCGAGGAAAGCTCGTAGAAATGTGTGAGGTAGCTACTACCTCTACTAAAGAAATGGCAAGACTTATGGTAGGACGAGAAGTAACCTTTGAATTGGCAAAAAAAGTGCCAAAGTACGGTAAAGAAGTGCTTAAAGTAGAGCACTTAACAGTGAAAGATAAAAATAACTTTGAAGTTGTCAAAGATGTTTCTTTTTCTATACGTAGTGGTGAAGTTTTTGCTATTGCAGGGGTATCAGGCAATGGACAGGTAGAAATTGCGGATGCTATTGCAGGACTTATGCCTGTAACAGAGGGAAAAATACTTCTTAATAATGAAGATATTACGCATATGAGCATACGTAAACGTACAGAAGCAGGCATAGGTTATATTCCAGAAGATAGACAAACTTATGGTCTTCTACTTGACTTCACAGTAGCAGAAAATGCAGTTTTAAAAGACTATTTCAAACCAGAATTTTGTGAAAAAGGCATTTTAAAAAGAGAAAAGTTTGATACATATGGTAATCAGATGATAGAGAAGTACGATATTAGAAGTGGACAAGGTGTTAAGACGCAAGTACGTAGTATGAGTGGTGGTAATCAACAAAAAATTATCATTGCACGTGAGATTGAACGAGATGTACCATTCATTATTTTTGTTCAGCCTACTCGTGGATTAGATATTGGTGCTATTGAGAAAATTCATGAGCAAATTATTGCAGAGCGTGATAAAGGTAAGGCGATCTTGCTTATCTCTCTTGAGCTTGAAGAGGTAATGAACTGTGCAGACACTATTGGTGTTATTTACAATGGACAAATTAAGCAAATTGCGGATGCTAAGTCATTAACAACGAAACAAGTAGGAGAATACATGATGGGGGTACAGGCTTAAATGAAGACGAACATCAAACAAAAAATAGTAAAACTTTTAGGTAATGAAGAGCGTCAGGGTATACTCATTCCTATTTTTGCAATTCTAATGAGTTTAATTGTAGGTGCTATTGTTATTGCAGTAGTGGGAAAAAATCCGGTAAATGCTTATCATAACCTCTTACAAGGCACAGGTATACTGCCAAAAGAATCTTATGCGGCACATAAGGGGATGCTCACGGACTTTATGAGCTTCCTAAATGCTTTAACGCCTATGATTTTTGCAGCACTTGCTGTAACTGTAGCTTTTAAAGCAGGCCTTTTCAATATTGGAGTTTCTAGCCAGATGCTTTTAGCAGGTTTTGTGGCAACCATTATTGTTGGATATAGTAATATGGAGAGTTATATAGCCAAACCACTTGTTCTTTTAATTGGGGTGATATGTGGGGCTGCAGTAGGTGGGATTGTAGGTTATCTGAAATACCGTTTCAATATTAATGAAGTTGTTTCATGTATTATGGTGAACTATATTCTTCAATATGTCATTAGTTTCTTTATTAATATGTACTATGTAGATGTTGTATCACGTCAATCTAGAAAAATAGCAGATGCAGCTTCTTTAACCTTAAGAAACGTAGAATTTTTAGGTATGAAAATGGAAGTACCTCTAGGAATTATTTTAGCTATCATAGCGACTTTTGGACTAAAATTTATATTAGATAAAACAAAGCTTGGTTATGAGATGAAAGCAGTAGGAGCTAATCAAAAGGCAGCACGATATGCAGGGATTAATGTAGGACGTACAATCGTTATAGCGATGCTTATTTCAGGGGCCCTTTCAGGACTTGCAGGTGTAACTTTCTACTTAGGATATAATACATCTATTCAACCTAAAGTGCTTTCAGCAGTAGGCTATGATGCTATTGCTGTATCTTTACTTGGAAATGCAAGCCCTATTGGTAGCATGTTCTCAGCTTTTCTTATCAGTATTATTAGTAAGGGAAGTACTTATATGAGCTCAACAGCGGGTGTACCACAAGAGATTGCGGCAGTTATTACAGCGCTTATTTTACTTTTTAGTGCATGTGGAGCTTATATCAAATATCGTATTAAACGTATGAAAGATGAAGTGACAGAAGAAAGTTTAAGACAGTATAAGAAGGAGGAGGCATAATGGAAACAATTATTATTGATGGGCTAGCCTTTGCATTACCATTATTTATTATAGCTATTGGGGGCATTTACTGCGAACGTAGTGGTATAACTAACCTAGCGCTTGAAGGGCTTATGGGAATGGGGGCTTTTACTGGTGCTTTAGCAGTTGTTTTAACACAAAATTTATTTCCAGCTCAATCCTCCATACCTTTTTATACTGCTATTTTCTTTGCAATGCTAGGCAGTATGATTTATGCCATGTTACATGGGTTGGTATGTATAAAATTTAAAGCAAATCAAGTTATTAGTGGTGTTGTTATGAATATCTTAGCTATTGCTTTAACAGGCTTTTTAACAAGCCAGCTGAATACTGTAATATTTGGTAAGCCTTCTTCTAAATTCGTATTAGGTGTTTTAGAGCGTTTTTCTATTCCAGGTCTTTCAGAAATTCCTGGAATAGGTGGTTTCTTTAAAGATATTTATCCATTTCAAGGCATTATTATTGTGATTGCTATTATTGCTTGGTACGTTTTATATCAAACAAGATATGGTATGCGTTTACGTGCATGTGGGGACAATCCACATGCAGTTGATGCAGGGGGTGTAGATGTAGCTAAAATACGTTTTAGTGCGATTATGATCTCAGGCGCTTTAGCGGGACTTGGAGGTATTTGTTTTGCTTATTCTATTTCTGCAAACTTTTCTTCAAGTATTTATGTAGGGTATGGCTATTTAGCAATTGCTGCACTTATTTTTGGAAACTGGAAAATTATACCGACCCTTATTGCGTGTATTCTATTTGGTTTTGCAAGATCAGGTGGTTACATGGTAAGTAGTGTATTAGAGCTTCCGAGTAGTTTCTCAGATTTAATTATGACCTTACCTTATATTCTAACCATGATACTTCTTATCTTCTTCTCTAAAAATAATAATCCACCACGAGCGCTTGGTGAGATTTACGATAAAGGGAAGAGATAATAGGAGATATTAAAAAAGAGCCGGTAGGCTCTTTTTTAATATCTGGTTATAGGGTGACTGAAAGCTTCACCATTTGTTCTAATAATAAACTTGCATGTTTAGCTGCTAATGGTAAAAATTCTTCATAAGATAGGTCAGCACTACCGTCTGCCTTATCAGAAATAGCACGAATAATAACGTATGGTACGCTGTTTAAGTAAGCTACATGAGCAATAGCAGCGCCTTCCATTTCCACTGCAGAAGGTGCAAAGTTTGATTGAATACGGTCTTTTAATGGACCACCTGCAATGAATTGGTCACCGCTTGCAACACGTCCTTTAAAGATAGATACACCTTCAAAGTTTAAACTCTTAGCAGCATTTTCAGCTAAATCAATAAGTGATGGGTTGGCTTCGAAGAAAGTTACGCCAAGGCGTGGAATAGCACCTAATGGGTCACCAAACACTGTTGTGTCAACGTCATGTTGCACAGCATCAGTAGAGATGACGATATCTCCTTGGTTGATGTCTGCATGAAGTGTACCAGCTACACCAGAGTTAATGAGGTAGTTAATGTCAAAAAGAGTAATCATAAGCTGTGCGCATACAGCTGCATTTACTTTACCGATACCTGAGCGTGCAAGAACGATTTCTTGGCCATGGAGTATACCTTTATAGAAAGTCATGCCTGCTTTTGTAACTGTTTCAGTTACTTCCATCATTGATTTTAGGATTTCTACCTCTTCATCCATTGCACCAATGATTCCTATTGTTTTGCGAAGTGTTGCATTTATTTGTGTCATATTACTAACGCTCCTTTAATGAAATAAACATAAAGTTTGCTCTATTTATAGCATGTATCTGTTATAAAAGCAAGATATAGAGAGAATTTATAGGACCATAAGCACTTGTAAAAATTAATATATGCAATATAATAGTTTGTGGTGATGTATAATATTTTACATTTGTTGAATTTTATTATAAAAGCTTAGAGCTACAGGGGGGATTAGAAGATGCAATCAAATGTAATGTTAATGACTGAAGGATCTATTTATAAGAAAATTATTAAATTTGCCTTTCCGATTTTTTGGGGGAATTTATTTCAGCAGTTATACAATACTGTAGACTCCTTAATCGTTGGTAATTTTTTAGGTAAAGAAGCACTTGCTGCGATCAGTTCAACTGGATCGCTTATATTTTTGCTTGTAGGTCTGGTTGGTGGTATATTCTCAGGTGCTGGTGTAGTCATTTCACGCTATTTTGGTGCGGGGGATATAAAGGAAGTACAAAGGGCTATTCATACAACTATTTGTTTTGGATTAATAGCCGGCCTTACATTAACTGTTCTTGGCTCAGTGCTTGCTCCTGAGATTTTAAAGTTGATGGGAACGCCAGAATCTGTATTTCCTAATGCAGTTCTATATGTAAGAATTTACTTTGGAGGTATACTGACTATTGTTATGTATAACACAGCTAGTGGTATATTCCAGGCAGTAGGGGATAGTAAACGTCCACTTTACTTCCTTATTATTTCATCTATTACAAATGTTGTTTTAGACTTATTATTTGTTGTAGTTTTTAATATGGGTATAGGCGGGGCAGCTATTGCTACAGTTATAGCTCAAGCTGTAAGTGCTTTTTTAGCATTCCGTCATTTAATATGTACAAAGGATGTATATAAAGTAAGTCTTAAGAAAGTTGCTTTGCATATAGATATGCTTAAACAGATTTTAAAGATGGGTATTCCATCTGGTATTCAAAACTCTGTCATTGCACTTGCTAATATTGTTGTGCAATCTAACATCAATTCCTTTGATGCAGTTGCTGTAGCGGGATGTGGGGCTTATTCTAAGATAGAGGGCTTTGTATTTATACCTATTACAAGTTTTGCTATGTCCATGACTATATTTATAGGACAAAACTTAGGAGCTGGTCAGTATGAGCGTGCTAAAAAAGGTACTTACTTTGGTATAGCTGTTTCTACATTACTTGCAGAGACTATAGGAATTATTTTCTTTATTATAGCACCAAAGCTCATCGCATTATTTAATGGTGATCCAGAGGTTATTCAGTATGGTACACTTCAAGCTAGAACCATTGCGTTATTCTTCTTCTTACTGGCCTTTTCACATTGTATGGCAGGTATATTAAGAGGAGCAGGAAAGTCTATTATTCCAATGATGGTTATGTTGGCTTGTTGGTGTGTGATTCGTGTTATTTATGTTACAATAGCGACTCATTTTATACATGATATACAAGTTATCTTCTGGGCTTATCCGCTTACATGGTCGTTAAGTTCTATTATATTCCTCATTTATTATTTGAAATCAAATTGGATGTATGCCTTTAAGAAAACTACACCTGAAGAGGTTGTAGAGGCTTAAATATTCCATATAGAACATAAAAATGCCTTAAAATCATACCGATGATTTTAGGGCATTTTTTATACAATACTTTAAACTGATGTAGGAATGAGCTGTAGTATTTGATCATCAGCTGCGCTAGGAATACCTCTACCATCACGATTACTAGTTGTTAAATAAAGGGAGCCATCAGGGCTTTCTATTATTTCGCGTAAACGCCCGTACTCGTTTTTAAGCCATACTTCCATACGTGTTACAAGAGTACCATCTGGGTTTAATAAGAGAGCAAGAAGCTGCTCGCCACGCAAACAAGCTACAAGTAGCTTACCTTGCCATGGACCATGTTTGATAAATACCAGGCCGGAAGGAGCCCAGGTATTTTGCCCACTATGAATTAAAGGTTTTTGAACTATAACATTTGGCGCAATTTCATCACCTTGTACTAGAGGCCAACCATAATTAGCACCAGGATAGATAATATTGATTTCGTCATGAGCAGAAGGACCATGTTCGCAGGCGTATAAGGTATTTTGAAAATTCCAAGTTAGACCTTGAGGATTACGATGTCCTAGACTATAGACAGGAGAGAATGGAAAAGGATTATCAATAGGAATGCTACCATCTAATGCTATACGCAGTATTTTTCCTGCTGTGCTTTGAAGGTCTGTCTTGGGCTAGCATGGCATTACCTGCATCACCAGTTGTCACATAAAGTTTTTGATCTGGACCTATTTTTATTCTTCCGCCGTTGTGGATCCTTCCGCCAGGTATTTGGTCCAGAATAATACGGTCAATAGAAGCTCTATTACTGATTTCAAGCAATCTTATAACACGGTTGTAGATTTGATTATTCTGAGTATAAGAGTGCATAACGTAGAGATAATGATTTTGAGCAAAGTTAGGGTCTAAAGCAATACCCATTAGACCTCCTTCTCCGGTACTTATAAAAGGTGGAGGTAAAGTGATGAGGGGCTCAGAGCGAAGGGTGCCATATTCTATGACTCTAATTGAGCCAGAGCGTTCTGTGAAATACAAGTTACCTTCACTGCTAATAGCTATAGCCCAAGGTACGTATAGATTTTGTGCTATAGCTCTAATAGCATAAGGAAATTGTCTGGATGATAAAGTTCTTGAATTTGAAAAGGATATTTTTTGCATATGTCTATTCTCCAGATTATGAATAATATAGGTCTTATAAGTATATTATTCATAACTTGAGATGATGGGACCCTTAATTTATGATATTGAAAATAAATTTTAGATATTAAAATAAAATAAAGGTATTTTAGCACTTTGTAAATAATAATAAAAATAGTATAATCTAGGTAGTAAAATTTTAAAAATATCAAGTAATTTATATGAGAAATGGAGAAACTATATGACAATTCGAGGGACACAAAGTGACAGAAAGATAGAAATGAACAAAGATTGGACATTTTGCTGGGCGGGAGATGTTAATCATCCAAGGGCGGATATAAGTGATGCCTATAAAATCAATTACAATGATTCTGAATGGAGAAAGTTAAATTTACCACATGATTGGAGTATTGAGTTTGACTTTAATATCGAACATTCTTTAGTAGGTTCAGAAGCCGGCTACTTAGATGGTGGTACAGGTTGGTATCGTAAGAAATTAGTTTTACCACAAGAAATGAAAGATAAAAGAATTGCTATTCATTTTGGCGGTGTTTATATGGATAGCACAGTCTATGTGAATGAAAAGCAAGTTGGGAAATATCCTAATGGTTATATGCCTTTTACATATGATTTAACAGATTATATCATTGCAGATGGGGTAACAGAAAACGTTATTGCTGTTAAAGTAGTAAATGAACAGCCAAGTAGTAGATGGTACTCAGGAAGTGGAATTTACCGCGATGTAGAGCTGATTGTAACAGAGTCAGTACATGTAGTAGAATACGGAACTTTCATTACGACACCGTATATCGAAGAGGAGTATGCAACAGGCAAAGTGACTATGCATATTCAGACAGAAGTAAAAAATACTTCAGAATCAGATAACCAAGTTGTAGTGCGTTCTACACTTTTAGACTATAAAACAAATGAGGTAGTAGCACAGGCGGTAGAAAGTGAAGTATATACTATAGCTTCTAGCCAAATAGATAAGGTAGATCAACAAATGGTTGTATCTGAGCCGAAACTTTGGTCTACAGCAGAGCCTAACCTTTATACAATGCTTACGGAAGTTATTGTAGAAGGAGAAGTTGTAGATACTTATAAAACAAGATGTGGTTTTAGATGGATTAAATTTGATGCTAAGGAAGGTTTCTTCTTAAATGGTGAATGGATGAAACTTAAAGGTGTATGTATGCATCATGATCAAGGAGCGCTTGGAGCTGTTGCGAATACGCGTGCTATTGAGCGTCAGATGGAGATTATGCAGGATATGGGTGCTAATGCAATACGTGTGACTCATAACCCAGCTGCAGATGAGCTTTTACGTATCTGTGATGAAAAAGGACTTCTTGTTATTGATGAAGCTTTTGATACTTGGTATGGTGGAAAGAAACAATATGACTTAGGACGTTTCTTCTCACAAGGGTCCACTTCTCATCCAGATGGTGTTAATACTGTAACTTGGGCAGAATTTGATCTTAAACGTATGGTGAAGCGAGGACGTAACTTCCCATGTATTATTAAATGGTCCGTAGGAAATGAAGTAAGTGAAGCAAGTGGAGATGAACGTTCTTTAGAAACCGTTAAAAACATGAAAAAGTGGGTTTATGAAGTAGATCCAACAAGAGGCATTACACAAGGTGCTGATAAATTTAGATTTGGTACAGGTGAAGGTGGCCATGAAGATATCGCTGCTGTGCAGGATACTGTAGGCTTTAACTATGCAGAAGAAAACTATGATAGCATACATGCAAAGCATCCTGACTGGGTGATTTATGGTTCGGAGACTTCTTCAGCAACTAAATCAAGAGGTGTATATAGTCATCCAGATTGGTTAGGAAGTCACGATTCAGGTGATCATCCAGATTATCAACAATCTTCTTATGACAATGACCATGTAGGATGGGGAAAAACAGCGACAAACTCATGGATTCCAGATAGAGATAGAAAATATATAGCAGGTCAGTTTATTTGGACAGGCTTTGACTATATTGGTGAGCCTACACCTTGGCATAATACAGGAGGACCAGGTCATGAGCTATCACCTAAAAGTTCTTATTTTGGTATTGTAGATACAGCAGGCTTCCCTAAAGATGATTATTACCTTTACCAAAGTGTATGGAAGTGCGTGAGCGAAGCGCCAATGGTACATATTTTACCACATTGGAATTGGGAAGATGATACTCTTAGAAGTCATGTAACAGGAGAAGATGGTAAGATTCCACTTAGAGTATACTCTAATGCACCACGTATTGAACTCTTTATAGATGGTGTAAGTCAAGGTGAAAAATTTTTCGCTCAGAAAGTAACAGATTATGGTTTTGCTTATCAACAACAATCTGAAACAAGTGATCGCCTGTATTTAGAATGGCGATTAGATTATGAGTATAGACCGGGAACTAAGATCCAAGCAGTTGCTAAAAGTGCAGAAGGCATAGTAATAGCTGAAGAAACTATTGTAACAGCGGATAAAGCAGCTCAAGTAGATTTACAAGCAGATAGAAGTGTCATTCATGCTGATGGCAAGGATCTTTGTTATATTACAGTAGATATTCAAGATGAAAAGGGTAACTTTGTCCCAACGGCAGATAATGAAGTAAAATTTGAAATAATAGGACAAGGGCAAATTGTAGGAGTCGATAATGGAAATCCTGTAAGCCATGAACGCTATAAAGCACAGGCCGATGGTACATGGAAACGTAAGGTCTTTAATGGAAAAGCAGTTGTTATTGTTCAAGCAACAGAAGAAGGTGGAAGTTTTACACTTAAAGCATCTTCTAAGGGGCTAGAAGGGGCATATGTAAAAGCTTACACAGTAGAAGATACTAGAAAAACATCACGAGAAGTATTAGGTTATGAGGTTTACCCTATAAAAACAGAAGTAGGTGTGATGCCTACACTTCCTGAAAACGTGATAGCTGTACTGGCGGATGGAACTAAAGTAAATCAAGCTATAACATGGAATGAACTTAGTAAGCAGCAGCTTAATCAAATGGGTGTAGTAACAGTTGAGGGGACTGTAAATGGAGTAGAAGCAACAGTAAGTATTGAAGTGGTAGTAGTAGATATCAGACAAGGTGAAAAGGCAAGCGTAGCAGAGCTTACAAGTCTTATGATTAATAATAAGGAAGTAGCAGGCTTTAATCCAAATACATTTATTTATGAAATGAAAGTACCATATGGCGAGCAAATTACACATATTACTGCAGTTGCCAAAGATAAGGCAAAGATATGCATTGTGCCACCAAGTAGTTATACAGGCGTAGTAATAGTTGAAGTAGAAGCAGATGAGCATATAAAACAGAAATATATTGTTCATATAGACGAAGCTATGCCACAGCTTAAAGAAGTAAACTTTAAAGTAGAACATACACTTATTAAAGAAGATGAAAAAGTAGGCTTTATTTTAGAAGGAGTCAAGGAAGATGGCATAGCAATAGACCTTTCAAAAGCAGAAGTTCATTATCATGTAACAACAGAAGATAAAGCACATATTGAGTTTGTACAAAGTGAGATTTATGCCTATACAGCAGGTACTTTAAAAGTTGCTGTAGAAGTCATTTATGGAGGCATAAGCCTTACATCTGATGAACTAACTTTAACGATTGTACCGAATGAAGTTGTTAAAGAAGTAGTAGCTTATGAAGAAGTTCAAATAGGCTGTACAGTCGGTAACAGTCCAAACTTACCAAAGATGGTGAAAGCATACTTTAACGTAGGTTTTCCTCGTATGGTAGAAGTAGAATGGAGCGAACTTTCAGAAACAGACTACAATACTTATGGTCAGTTTGAGGTAGAAGGAAAGGTAAAGGGATATGCACTTTTAGCTAAGGCTATTGTTGTAGTAAAAGGCATTCTGGCTATAGAAAGTGTAAGTGTGGCAGCGGTAAAAGGTATTCCAGCAGAATTACCTGAAAAAGTAATGGTTTACTATAGTGATCATACAAAAGCAGAAAGCCATGTAAGATGGAACGAGACTCGTGTAAATTACAGTGCTGTAGGTATAGTAGAAGTTACAGGAATGCTAGAAGATGTTAGGATGCCAGTTACTGCAAGTGTGAGAATTACTGAAGTAGCAGAAGAAATTAAAGAAAGTAAAAATTACGCAAAACAATGGACAGGCTCTCAGTTCCCAGCAGCTTTAGCATCCTTTACAAATGATGTAGAAGGTTCAAAAGATAATATTTCACATGTTAATGATACAGTCATTGCTTTTGATGAGATGCAGCATAATAGATGGAGTAACTGGCAGCATGCACCTAGAGATAAAGAATGGGTAGGTATTCTCTTTGCTGAAGGTGGTAATATTACAAAACGTTACATGGATACTGTAAAAGTAGGATTCTTTGAAGATCATGGAGTAGGTGCACCAGAGAACTTTACAATTGAATACTATGTGCCAGATAGAGAGCCAGCTGCGCCACATCGTTTCGGGCATGTGATAGATGGTGAATTAGCAGAGGAAGGAAATTGGAAGCCAGTTATGGGGATTCAAGGAGATACAGCAGGTGTAGAAGCTGGAAGTATGCATGCCTTTACATTTGAGCCAGTCCATACTTATGCAATTCGTCTTAATATGACTAGAAAAGCAGATAAACAAGGTATCGCTATAACAGAGCTTGAAGCTTATGGCAAAGAAGCTATTGCATATGAAGACTATGAAATAGTAGAAGTTTTAGTAGATGGATGCAATGTACTTGATAACTTTGATGAAGCATTAAATTGCGTATACATGGTGCAAGGTAATTGTGTACCAGAAGTTAGAGTGAATGCTACAAAACATGCTAAAGTAACAGTGATTCCAGCAGTAGATAGAAATGGTATAACTCAAATAGAAGTACTCCCAGAAAATGGAGATGTAACAAAAACTAAAATTTATCATATTAGTTTTAAATAAGAATATAAATGAAAAGGTTCAATCTCCTAGAAGAGATTGAACCTTTTCCTTAGAAAGCATATTTATCTAAAAAGATATTTAATGTGTCTGGTATAGATTTTTGTAATATTGGGAGATTCTTTAAGTGCCTATTTCTCTTTTTTATTAATTAGCATGCGTTTTAGAAGTGAAGTGGCTAGAATTAAAGAAGTTACTATAAAAGTATGCAGGATGTTAGGTACAAATGCTTAGACAGAATCATATAGGTTAACTTATTTCCTGAAAACAGAATCATATAGGTTAACTTATTTCTTGAAAACAGAATAAAGAGTTGAGGAATTTATAGAATGAAACAGTATTTATTTTTTATAGATTTACCATTACTAGAAAAGGCATTTTACTTTTTAGCAGAAGAAACATTAATGAAAAAACCTCTTATTGCTTATGAGCAAATAGGAGAAGATGACATACTAGAGGCTAGGCATAATGCACAAGGGGAGATCGAATTTAAGAAAAGCAATAAAAGCTCAGCACAGCTTATATTAAATGAGATTAGAAAATATGATACATATCCAGGGTATGATGATAATGAGGAAAAATTATTTTACCATTATCATAATTTGTTTGAAATCTCTATTGTATTATCAGGAGGGGGATACTATTTTGCAGAAGGAAGATGTATTAAGGTTAAAGCAGGGTCTATTGTGGCATTTAATGGATTGGTACCACATGCTTGGATTGCTGACAAAGAAGATCCTCCACGCCTGAGAACATTTAAATTCTATCAAAATTTGTTTCTAGAGAATGAAATAGAGGAAGAGCAATGGAAATTAATAAATGATTACTTAAGTACATTTACTGTAATAGATTTACATGGTAAAGAAGCAGAAAAAAGTTTTACGATTTTGCAACTCATGTACGAAGAATATATCAATAAAAATAAAGGGTATAGGGAATGTATTAGAAATCTACTACTAGTATTTTTAGTGTATATCATGCGACAAGATATAAATAGACGAGAAAATACTAAGAAAAGAGGCCACCATACAGAAATAGAAAATGCTGTGAAATATATGAAGAATAATTTTCATCTAAATCTTGCATTAGAAGATGTAGCTAAAGTGGTATATATGCATCCTAACTATTTTTCAGCAGTATTCAAGAAGGCATATGGTATAAGTTTTATAGATTATATGAATAGGTTAAAAGTCTCTATGGCAACTGAATTAATGGAAAGCACGCAGTTACCTATTCCAGAAATTGCAATGCGTTGTGGATTTACATCTCTATCTAACTTTTATAGGGTATTTAAAAGCGTTCAAGGGATAAGTCCTGCTAAGTATATTAAACAGCTGAAATTCTAATAATTTAATAGGATATTCTAACATTATATGATAATGGATACAATATATATATGTTTTTCTTTAGATATAGTATATTGGTTTGTGAAAAAATTGTATTAGCAAAATAGGAAATCTAAATAAAGCACAAAACAAATTTCACTAAGAAAGGGGAACAATATGATTGCATCAAACAAAAAAACATGTATCAATAAGGGATGGTTTTATCGCATAGATAAGCAAGAAGAAGGGGTAAAAGTTAATTTGCCTCATGCTAATAAAGAAGTACCGTATAATTATTTTGATGAAAAAATGTATCAATTTATCAGCTTTTATGAGAAAGAGCTGTGGATAGAACATGGAAGTGATAGAGAGTTTTTAGTTTTTGATGGTGTTATGACGGCTTTTAAAATCTTTGTAAATGATGTTTTTATAGGAGAGTATAAGGGTGGTTATATTCCACATCATGTAGAGATCACAGATTTTGTACAAAGGGGAGCGTATAATAAGATTCTGGTAGAGGTAGATTCTACAGAGCGAGCAGATATTCCACCTTTTGGATATGTAGTAGATTATTTAACCTTTGGTGGGATTTATAGGGATGTATGGCATTATACACTTAACCAAGCTTATATTAATCATGTCTATTTTAAATACACTATTTTAGAGCATAATGGTGAACGGGGAAAAGTACAATGCTTACCAATTATTGAAATTGATAGCAAAGAAGAGGCTCAAAGTGTAAAGATTATGGTACAGCTTAATGGCCATGAGGTAGAGATGCAGTTAGATGTAAAAAAAGGGATACATAGATATGATTTCACGCCATTTGTAATGGAAAATATGACATTATGGGATATAGAAAATCCACATAGATATGACTGTAAAGTTAGGATGCAAGGTGTGATGGGGAATGATGAAGCAAGTCTAAAAGTAGGGTTTAGAGAGCTACATATAGAAGAGAATAAGCTTACTTTAAATGGCAAATCACTTACTTTATTAGGGCTTAATAGACATCAAAGCTATCCTTATGTAGGATATGCTATGCCAAAGAGAGTTCAAGAAAAAGATGCATACATTCTTAAGTATGAGCTTGGGCTTAATGCAGTAAGGACTTCACATTATCCACAGTCACCTTATTTCTTAGATGCATGTGATGAAGTAGGGCTATTGGTTTTAGAAGAGATACCAGGTTGGCAGCATATTGGCCAGAGGGAAGAGTGGCGTAGTAAGGTAATGGAAGATGTAAAAGCTATGATAGAAAGAGACTACAACCATCCTTCTATTATTACATGGGGCGTACGTATTAATGAATCTGGGGATGACCATGAATTATATACTGCAACCAATGAATTAGCAAGAAGTCTAGATGATACAAGGCCTACATCAGGAGTAAGATGCATGGAAAGAAGTGAGTTCTTAGAAGATATTTATACAATGAATGACTTTATCCATGATGGTTCAGAGAATATCTTAAGAACAAGGGAGCGTTGTACAGGGTCAGAAAAGCCTGTACCATATATGGTAACAGAATTCTGTGGTCACATTTACCCAACTAAAAAGTTTGATCAAGAAGAAAGATTAGTAGAGCATGCGCTAAGACATGGACGTGTACAAAGTATGGCAAGACAAAAAGATGAAGTGCTTGGTGCAATAGGTTGGTGTGCGTTTGATTATAATACACACTTTGACTTTGGGAGTGGAGATAGAATTTGTTATCATGGCGTAATGGATATGTTTAGAATTCCAAAGTTTGCAGCAGCAGTTTACAAAAGTCAAAGAGATCCAAAACATGGTTATGTTATAGAACCACTTACCTACTGGGCAAGAGGGGAGAAAAATAAAGGGGTTGTATTCCCAATTCATGTGTTTACTAACTGTAATAAGATAGAGGTTAAATTAGGTGGAGTGAGTAAAGGTGTCTTTTCAAGACAATTCCATAATACAGATCCTAAGATGCAATATCTTAAACAACCACCCTTTGTATTAAGTATGAATAATGGTGAGTGGGGAGCACATTGGACAGATGCAGAGTTTATTGGTTATGTAGGAGATGAAGTAGTAGTAAGTAAAAAGTTTGCTGCGAACCCTGTATATTCAGGAATACGAGTAGAAATAGATGATTATAAACTCTATGCAGATGAACTAGATGCAACACGTGTTGTTGTACGTGCTATAGACCAGGTTGGCAATACCTTACCGTACTTAAGTGAAGGTATTCAGATAGAAACATTTGGGGATATAGAAGTAATAGGACCTAAGCAGCTTGCTTTAACAGGCGGAAGCATTGCTTTCTGGATTAGAACAAAGATAGAAAGTAGAGAAGGTATAGCAAAAATAAAAGTAAATAGCTATGGTGGATATAAAGAAGAAATAAGTATTGAACTTGAGAAGAGGGCTTAGATAAAAATAAATTAAATAAAAAAGTCAGGCAAAAGAAGTTTGTAGATAAATTAAAATTAATTGTTGACATATATATAATTTTTGTGTAGAATCATAAACAACGAACAAAACACATCATATAAATTCGATGAAGAGAAAAAGTAAGTTATAAATTTGTTCCCCAGAGAGTTGGTGTATGCTGAAAGCCAATGTTCAAATTATAGCCGAATATCATCTCTAAGAAGCAATTCTGAACAGTTTTTAAGTAGGTGTTGCCGGAGTCTTTCCACGTTATAGGAAAAGCGTATTGGTAGATACGAAATGAGAGCTATAAACCTTTATTAATAATAAATGAAGTTTATAGAATTAGGGTGGTAACGCGGTTAATCCCGTCCCTTGTTGTAGACAAGGGGCGGTTTTTTTATTGTCTAAAAATCAATTTAATGATGTTGTGATAAGGAGGAGAATGTAAAATGAAACAGTTATCAAAAAAAGATCTATTATTCGTAGGGCTTATGCTTTTCTCATTATTCTTTGGGGCAGGAAATCTGATTTTTCCCCCTTTCTTAGGCCAATCAGCAGGAAATAAAGTATGGATTGCTATGGTGGCCTTTCTCATTACAGCTGTAGGATTTCCAATTTTAGGCGTTATTGCTGTAGCAAAATCAGGAGGGCTTGAAAATTTAGCAAGAAGGGTAAATCCTGTCTTTGCTACTATATTTACAGTGCTTATTTATTTATCTATTGGGCCATATTTAGGTATACCAAGAGCTGGGAGTCTTCCATTTGAAATGGCAGTAGCACCATACCTTCCAGAGAGTATGTCTTTAGTTGGGGCAAGATTCATCTTTACTTGTGCCTTTTTCTCAGTAGCCTATTGGCTTTCTCTATCGCCAACTAAACTTGTTGATCGTATGGGGAAAATTTTAACCCCAACATTATTAACTATGATTTTTGTGATTGTTATTGCTTCATTATTCAGACCAATTGGAGAATATGGCAGTGCAGTAGCAGAATATGCTGAATCACCTTTTGTAAAAGGATTTTTAGAAGGTTATTTAACAATGGATACCATCGCAGCTTTAAACTTTGGAATTGTTATTGCCTTAGCCATTAAGTCGAAAGGTGTAGAGGATGAAAAGACTGTTGTAAGAACTTCTATTAAAGCAGGGCTTATTGCAGGTGGATTACTAGTTGTTATTTATGTACTTTTAGCACACTTAGGAGCATCAAGTGGTGGGAGATTTGGAATGACAGAAAATGGGGCACAGACTCTAACACATGTTATGTCTTACTTATTTGGTAAACCAGGCGCTATACTTTTAGCTGTGATCTTTACACTTGCTTGTTTAACAACAAGTGTAGGTCTTATTACTTCATGTAGCCAATATTTTTCCACTTTAGTACCTAAAATGACCTATAAAAACTGGGTTAGAATCTTATCCCTTTCAAGTATGATTCTTGCTAATATGGGGCTTAATATGATTCTTTCGATTTCTATACCTGTATTAGATATGATTTATCCAATAGCAATCATGCTTATTGTGCTTGCTATGTTTGATAAATTATTTAAAGGCAATAGATATGTTTATGGTCTAACTATGCTCTTTACAGGTTTAGTAAGTATTATCTATGCATTAGATTCATTAGGATTTAAATTAAATTTTGTAACGCAATTACTTAATAAATTACCTTTCTATGGCCAAGGATTAGGATGGATTGTGCCAGCTTTAGTGGGAATAATTGCAGGCTATATAGTAGGTTTAGTAAAGCAAGAGCAAATAAATGAAGATTTAAGTGTAGAGCTTCCTAGAGAATAAGAAAATAAATAAAAAGGATAGAACGTATAGGGTTCTATCCTTTTTATTTACTCTGCAAATATTATAGCTTTAAGCTGCTCGAAATCTGCAACTTCATAAGTTGGTGAGATATTCTTAGTATTAGCAAGTCTGTCAGAATTATACCAACAAGTATCTATACCAAAGTTAATTCCGCCTTGTATATCAGAAGTAAGACTATCTCCCACCATCAGTACAGTAGTTTTATCCTGATGATTAATATTATTTAAAGCAAGTTCAAAAATTTTAGGATTTGGCTTGGAAACCTTAACTGCTTCAGAAATGACAATATCTTTAAAGTATGGAGCAATAATAGATTGACCAATACGTTTCGTTTGTACATCGGTAAGTCCATTTGTAATAATACTTAATGTACATACTTTAGAGAGGCTGTCTATAAACTCTAAAGCTCCGTCATATAAGAAAGAGGCATTTGCTAGGTGTTTCATATAAGATGTAGAGAATGCTTGTGCATCAAATGTAACCTCTAAGTGTGTAGCTAGCCTTTCAAAACGTTCAATTTTCAGTTTGGCTTGTGTGATAAGACCTTCTTCGAACTCTTTCCAGATTGCTGTATTAATTTCTTGGTATATTTGTAAATGATAACTTTCATCATAATCTATACCAAATTCAAGCATAGCATTTTTAAACGCTTCTCTCTCGGATTTTTTAAAATCAAATAAAGTTTCATCAGCATCAAATAGTATAACATCATATTTCATAGTCGTTTCTCCCTTATGTAGTATAGTTATAACTGTTATAGATTTTATCATAATAAAGGAGAGAAGGATAGAAAATATGATAGTAATAAGTTTTATAGAAGTTTTTATTATTTATTTAGGCTCTGTTAGATTATTTCGTGATAAATAATAAGTAAAAATGACTATAAATACTGCATTTCAATATTTGTAGTCATTTTTTATTAAAAATAGTGATTCCTAATATATTAATATTGTATATCAAATGTATACTACAAATTGTAATCTATCAAGTATATTTATTGTTTTAGTCTTTACTAATTCCGCTTTTAGTATTAATATCATATATAGTACTAAAAGGAGGTATACTATGAAAGACATAAATAAAATAATGTTAAATACTGTGCGTATGAGAATTATTCAAGAATTATCTAAGGTTCAAAATATTACTGCAACTGAACTTTGTGAAAAAATTAAGGATGTACCACGTACAACTATGTATCGTCATATAAATATTTTGATTGATAATAATATTTTATCTATTGTATCAGAGAAAAAAGTTAGAGGAAGCCTTGAAAGAACTTTAGCTTTAAATATTGAAGAAATTTCAAATCAAAATACTATTGAAAATGCTGACCAAAATGCGTTTGGATTTCTAATGGCTACATATTCAAAGTTTCACAATTATTTTAACAGTGAAAACAGTAATCTATCAAAAGATAAAATTTTTTTAAATAATACAGTGCTTATGATGAATGATGCTGAATTTGATAATTTTGTCCTAGAACTAAGTGAGCTTATTTTAAAATACAATTTAGACTCATCTGAAGGAAGAAAGCCAAGGGATATTTCAATTATCTCATCTCCAGTTACAGAGAATTAAAATCTATATGTATATTTAAAATGAAGGGAAGAAATATTATGAAAATATTAGGTATAATAATTACAGTTATTATAGTATTTATATTAATTGGAGCAATTCTACATGCTACCTATTTTAAAAACAAATTAAATCAAATAGAGCCTTATGGGCAACTTGTTGACGTTAATGATGGAAAAATGCATGTTTATTCAATTGGAAATGGTGAAAAAACAATTGTATTACTTCCAGGTATGGGTATTGGTCTTCCGTCAGCTGACTTTGGCCCACTAATGCGTAAATTAAGTGAAAAATACACAGTTGTTTGTGTTGAATATTTTGGTGTAGGTTTTAGTAGTGAAACTTCAAAAACTCGTACTGTTGAAAATTATGTGGAGGAAACAAGAACTGCTCTTAGTAAATCAGGATTTGAAGGTCCATATGTTTTAATGCCACATTCTATATCAAGTGTTTATAGTGAGTACTATGCGTCAAAATATCCTGAAGAAATTGAGGCTATTATATCTCTAGATGGAACTTCTACTGCATATTATGATGAAACTCCATCTTTTTTTAAATATATACTTCCAATTGCAAAACTTCAACAAGCTACAGGTGTTACTTCAATTATTGCACCTTTATTAATAAATAAAAAAAATCTAACTAAAATTGGATATACAGAGAAAGAGCTACGTGACGTTACTATATTTGGAGGTTTTTCAGTGAATAATACGCTTTTAGAACAAATGCTAAACTCTACTGAATTTATAAAAGAAACTATGAATTTAACATTCCCTAAATCTGTACCATACTTTAAAGTAATTTCTAATAAAACATATGAAACGCCTAATAAACAATTAAAAATTACTCCTCAAGAATATCAACATCAACATTTAAATCGAGTTGGTGAACATGCAGAATATGAAATACTTAATGGTAATCATTTTATTTATCTAAATAATATTGATAAAATTACTGAGATTACTGATAAATTTTTATTCAAAATTAATTAGCATATAAAACCATATCATAAATAGGTGATACGGTTTTATAAATGATAATTATTCTAATATCTATAATCTAATTTCATAATATCTAACAATTGAGAATTTAGATTATATTATACATAATATTCAATTATTTTCTGATTATAAAATAATTTTATTAAACTAAAGAGTAATAATTTATATTAAATCAATTCAACGTATCTATTCCTAATACTATTTATAGTAATGCAAGTGTCTTTAGTTGCCACATTTACTAACATATCTTTGATTCTATCACCCTTTTTGTTCTTCTTGCTTAATTGCAAAAACTTAAACCAAGCCAAGTAGTTAGAGATATATTTACTAGACACTCCATTAAAAGACATTAACCATCTTTTAAAGCCACTGTGAAGAGCATTCACATGTTGAAGGTGATAAACACTATCTAACATAGATTTTCCTCTAGGTACTTTCTTTAATTCTACATTTAGGTCTTTATTTATTCCTATATAAGATTTATGGCTATCAACTACAAAAGTAACATCCTTCCCTAATTTACCATCAAAAAATCTAACTATTTCATTAGTTGTAATTCTACCATTGCAAACTGCTCCCATAACTATATTTCCTTTACGGTCAATTCTAGTTTATATACATAGTTGGTCATTAGAAATACCTCTTTTTTTCTTATCTTTTTTACCTTTACCTCTTTTTCTAGACTCTCTAGGCATCACAAAAGTTGGGTTCTTTGAATGATTCGCTTTATACGAATGACGAATAAAAACTTCATCGACTTCTACAATACCTTCAACTGCATCATTTTTTAATGATAAACTAATTACATCCAAAATCCTATGTCGCATATAGAAAGATGTTTTAACGCCAACTTCTATTTCAGTAGCATACTCTCTTATAGAAAGTCCTAATATCATTAGTCCGCAGTATTTAAGCCATTTATCTAGTCCTAATTTAGTACTTGAGAAAGGTGAAGAAGTGAATTCATCAAAGTTACAACGACATCTCTTGCATAGATATCTTTGTCTACCATTAGATTTTCCATTTTTATTAACATCCTTGCATTGGCACTTAGGAGATTCGTATCCCTTTGAAAACCTACTTTCTTTGATGTTTTCTTTAATTTCATCAGAACTAAACATAGAGCTTAGAATTCCTTGAGCTATTGAAATTAAATCGCTCAATTCATTTTTATTTAAATCTTTAACTATGGCATTTATATCTACTTTTGACATAATATTAGTAATCCTTTCTATAAAATATCTTGAAATATAGTTATTATATATATTACAACCTATTTTCAGTATTACTAATCACGAAATAGTCTAACATAGCCTTTATTTAAATTTTTGTGGAAATTGTTTAATGATACCATTAGTAAGCATATCGGCAAAATGCATCATATGATTTTTACCTTCATCAAAGGCTTTAATATCGCCAGTCCAATCTTTATTAAGTCTGGCTACAACTTGATCTGTAAGAAGCTTTAAATGTGTGTGGAGGGCATCCTTTAGATCTTCATTAGAATAGTTAGGATTGGCAGAACTTAAAAAATCAGCTATTTGATCTGCATTGTCATACCATAACTTATTATATTTTTCTAAGTCAGCGCTATTTCCACTTTTAGCAGCATCTACAACTTGCCCAGCAAGAGTGATATGCTCCCTCAGTAAACTAGCAAGCTTGTTACCTGCTTCTTCTCCATAATAGGGTTTGATGGAATTACCGATATCATCTTGATTTTTAAGGAGTCTCTCTAATACAGGGTCTTTATCTTCCAGTGAAGCTAAATCACTAACGATGAAACTCCTTTGTCCATATGACATGATCTACCCAAAGATCTCTTTCTAACATTCTCAAATCATAAGTAGCTTTATTATAAGGAAGAGCTTTCTCTAAGGCATGAGCTTGAGAGGGGATGAGTATTAAAGCGAGTATAAGTAAGGGGAATAATAAATTACTTAAAAATTTTTTCATGTGTATATAACTCCTTTAGTGATAGAATTTAAGTTTAGTTTTTTCCAAGTAAAAAATATATATTCAATAATTGGGAAAAGTATAGAGTTGAAAATGGAAAAAGAGTTTAGAATGATATAATATTTATAAAGATAAGTATAAATGAGAAGGGGATGGACATGAAAAATAAATTTAAAATTGCAATTGTACAGGCAGTAAGATATCCTTTTGATTATGATAAAAATACTCAGAAGGGATTAAAGATTATAGAAGAGGCTCAAAAGTTAGGGGCAGACTTAGTACTTTTTCCAGAATGTTGGATTACGGGTTATGAATTTCCTATTCAAGATGATGATATGCCTATAGAGGAGATTGAAAAGCTTCTTGAGTATAGGGAGTGGAAAGAGAAGGCACTAGCAGATGATGATATACATATTCAGGCTTTTCGTAAACTTGCTAAGGAGCTAGAGATTGGCGTTGTTATAACAGGATATACAAAAGGCGAAAAAAGACCACGTAATTCAGCTTTTGTTATAAGTAAGAAGGGAGAAGTCTTGATGAAGTACAGTAAAGTACATACATGTGATTTTTCCTATGAGCGTATGTTAGAAGGTGGGGATACATTTAAAGTATGTGATTTTGAAGGCGTTAAACTAGGTGTGATGATTTGCTATGACAGAGAATACCCTGAAAGTGCGCGAATCTTAATGCTTAAAGGTGCAGAGATTATTTTAGTACCTAATGATTGCAGTATTATGGAGCCGAGGGTAAATGCCTTATCTACAAGGGCCTATGAGAATATGACAGGTGTAGTAATGGCAAATCCGCCGGGGGAAAATGCAGGATGCTCTTGTGCATTTAGCCCAATTATATGGAATGAGGAAGGGCGTTATGTAAATCCTCTTATGGTATGTGCAGGAGAGTTAGAAGAAGATATTTTTATAGCTGAATATGACCTAGATGAGTTAAGAAGTTATCGCAGTAGCGAAATGATGGGTAATACATTTCGTAAAGTTCACGCTTATGCAGAACTTTTAAAGGATGAAGTACATGAACCTTTCATAAGGTAGTATCTAGTAGGTTATGTAGATATGTAAGGAGTCCTATAATTTCTGTTTGAGGTAGTAGATTGATTTAAAAGCGTGATAGAATAAGCGAGATAAATAATGGGATTAAATAAAGGGAGTAATATGGAGCGTATGAATAGACTATATTTACACATACCGAGATTAGAGGAGTTAGATTATAGGCAGAAGATTTTACTGCAGCCAGATACTATGGCTTATAATAAAGGATTTCATTTACAATTTATAGATTATGATAATGAAACGGGATGTATTTATTTTAGAAAGCAAGACTGGAAGAGTTGGTTTGATTTTTGGATTAATCAAGGACCAGATAGGTTTTATGCCTATGTTGTGAAAAGGGAAGATCATCAGTTTATAGGAGAAGTCTCTTTTAGATATGATAAGCATTATGAAGCACATATGGTAGGTATTATTATAGAAGCTCAGCATAGGGGGAAAGGGTACTGTGAAGAGGCACTAAATTTATTAGTACAAGTAGCTTTTGATATATACGGTTTGGAGCGGCTTCAAGATGATATTCCGGCAGAGCGTGAAACTGCACATAAAGCTTTTGCAAAGGTTGGGTTTAAGAAAAAAAGAGTAGAAAATGGTAATATACTTGTAGAATTAGTTAAGAAATAAATTTTGCATGCTGCATTAAATGATGTAAGTACAGCATAGAGTTTGCCAAAGGGTAGTTTCAACAAAATCCATATCTTAGAAAGTTCTTTTAAAAGGTTATATGCAAGTTATAAAAAATATGACTTTAAATCTTTAAAAATATACAATATGTACAAGTTGTATAAAAATGCTTTCGCAAAAATAAAAGAAAAGATAAACAATTTATAGAGGTTGTTTTATTTAATTTTAAGTTGTACTATGGTACTATAACTAAGTAGGATTGATAAAGGAAAACTAGAAAGGTAGGAGAACTATGCTAGTAAGTAATAAACACAAACAAATCATTGAAGAATGCTTTGCAGTCGTTCGAGAAAATGCTAAAAATAGAGAGACAGAGCTTTTTGCCATACTTGATACATGTACAGAAGATGAGGCGATTTGCTTAAAGTATCTTTATGCTTTTATGCCTGAACAAGATCTTGCTAACCATGATGGTGAGCTTTTTCTTAAATTTGTAAGACAAGCTTTAAAAGTACGTCAAATTGTACCTTGGGGAGATAAACTTACAGGGGGATTATTCTTAAACTATGTTCTTCAATATCGTATGAGTAATGAAAATATTGAATACTATAAGGATGATTTCTTTGAAGAGCTCTACCCAAGAATTGAAGGAAAAAGCATGAAAGAAGCAGCCCTTATTATCAACTACTGGTGTTTTGAAAAGGCAACTTATCAAACAACAGATTCAAGAACAACTTGTCCACTTACAACAATCCGTAATGCATATGGTAGATGTGGTGAAGAATCTGTACTTGGCGTGGCTGCATTTAGAAGTGTGGGTATTCCAGCAAGACAAGCATACACACCAAGATGGGCACACTGTGATGATAACCATGCATGGGTAGAAGTATGGACAGATGGTGAGTGGCACTTCCTAGGTGCATGTGAACCAGAAGCAACACTTGACTCAGGTTGGTTCCAGCTTTCAGCATCCCGTGGTATGCTTATCCAAAGTAAAGTATTTGCTACAACTGTAGAGAATGAACTTATTACACGTCAGACAGATAGTGCAACGGAAGTTAATACACTTGATCGTTATGCATCGACAAAAGAAATTACGATTCATGTAGTAGATGAAGAGAATAAGCCAGTAGAAAATGCAAAAGTAAGATTTGAAGTGATTAACTACTCTGAGTTTTCAGCGCTTACAGAACTTGTAACAGATGCTAATGGGCAAGTGAAATTCACAACTGGTTTTGGTGATTTAGTCGTTTATGTACATAAAGACGGTATTGCAACCTTTGATCAAATTGATGTACGTTTAGCAGACAGTCTAACGATTACACTTAAAGACAGAGCACGTACATCAGGGACAGTAGAAAGTGTAACCCTTGTACCACCAAAAGGTGCATCTCCAGATGAAAATGCCGTAACTGAGGAAATGAAAGCCCTTCATGAAGAGCGTCATGGGCATGCCCTTCGTACAAGAAATGCTTTTGTAGAGACATTCTTCTTAGGAGAAAAAGCAAATGAATGGGCAAAGGACTTTGCACCATTTGAAGAAGGTGTAGCAAGACACTTAGAGGCAGCTCGTGGAAATTACGAAGAAATCCAAGCATTCTTTAATGATGAAGAGACAAAAGATCTTTTAGAGTATAAAGTAAAGATGCTTGATACAATGAATAAAAAAGATATGTCAGATACAAGCTGTGAAACTTTAAAAGCACACTTAGAACATGCGATGCAATTTAAAGATGATTTTGAAGAAGAAATTTTTGTAAAAGGCATTCTTGCACCTCGAATTGCTACAGAGAAAATCACGCCTTATAGAGCTCAGTTAGAGGATATGTTTGATGAGGCAAGTAAAGTAGCCTATAGAAATAATCCAAGAAGCCTTTATGATTATGTTGATGAAACAATTGTGACTGCAACAAGTATGCAAAACGTTTATTTATGTGCACAACCAGTAGGTGTTATGAAACTTAAATGGGGACATGTAAGTGCTAAGAAAATTTTATTCGTAGCATTATGCCGTACATTTGGTATTCCAGCACGTTTAAATAAAGAAAATGGTAATATGAGTTACTACAAAGATGGTAATTGGGTAGAAATTGAAGTAGGTGCAGTGCAAGAAGAAGTTATTAAAAATAGTAACTTAACACTTCATGGACAAGACGATACTGTATGGGAATATATGAAAAACTACACAGTAGGGCGCTATGTAAATGGTGTATATCATACACTTTACTTAGGAACAGGGCAGTGGCAAGATGGTAAAGTAACTTATCCAGTAGAAGCTGGACAATACCGCATTGTAACTGTTAATAGAGAAGCAAGTGGGACAGTACATGCTAACCTTTACTATATGGACATTAAAGAAAATGAAGATGTGACAGTAGAAGTAGCCCTTGCAGAAATAAATGCAGCACACCAAAAAGAAACAGCAGTTAATGAAACTACATTTAGGGATACTAACGGAGATGTATGTGAGCTTTCAAAAGTAATAGGAGAAAGTAATAATATTGTAGCATTCTTAGATGCAGGCGCAGAACCTACAGAACATCTTCTTAATGAAATGATCGAAGCCAAAGAACAGTATCTTGAACTTAAGCCAAATGTAATCCTTGTTGTAAAAGAAGAAAAAGACTTAAATAATCCAACACTTGTTAAAACATTAGAAGCAGTACCATTTATTAAAGTATTTGTTGGATATGAAAAAGAACAACTTTCATATCTTTATGAAGGATTTGAAATTCTAGATAAGAAACTTCCATTAGCTTATGTCATGAATAAACCTATGGTTGCTTCTATGGCCATTGCAGGTTACAACGTAGGTATTGGTACAATGTTACTGAAATACTTAGAAATGTAATGAGACAGTACAAGGCGTGTTCCCTATAGAGGAATACGCCTTATATAAATTCTTTTGGTCATGTCTTTTGTGATGTCATCTGTATCAATAAAAGGAATAACTGATCTGCTGAATAGATTTAAAAAGAGGTAGATGAGAAAATGTATACCTTTAAAAAGAATAATAGAAATAAAAAATAAAAACGAGGAATAAATTCTGTTGAATTTATTCCTCGTTTGATTTAAAGTGCATAATAAGATAAAAACCACCAATGAGTAGTAAAATGCCTAGGATAAGACTTGGTATGTTATAGAAGAAACTATGAAACCAACCTAAATAATCTCCAAAACGATATAAAATAGGAAGGACTAAACGGTCAAAAAGTGTATAAACGCCAAGTAGAATAACTACAGTTCCAAGAACTATGCGGTGTTTAGTAAAGAAAGCATGCCAGTCTTGATTTAAGAAGCTTTTTAATTTATGTAAGAATTCTTCCTCATCGAGTCTACGTTCATCTTCATTAAGACGACCTAAAATTAAAGTATCAAAAAAGGCATAGAACCAGATGACTGGAAGAATAAAATTAATAAGGTAAATAGGTAAAAGGTTACAAATGGTCCAGACGATTCCAAATCCAGTCATGATGCATATGCCTTTTTTCATACTTCCTAGATACATTTGCCCAGCACCAGGAATAAGCCCCAATAAAAAAGTAAAGAAATTATTTCTATTCATATTAAAACCTCCTATAATTTACTATCTATTAATAAGTATACAGGCTATTTCTTAAATTAGGTTATCGTATTTCTTAATATTTCTTCAGAAATAACAAAGATATAAGTATTTAAAAATTCATATAAGAACAAATGGGAGGTTATACTAACAACATAATCATTCATAGAGGTGACTTATGCGTAAATCAACAAAAATAATATGGAGTATTGTTGGTATTCTTATAGCAATAGTATTGGTAATGGGTATTTATTTATATAGGACTTTAGATAGTATTACTGTGCCTAATCAAGATATAGTAGAGCAGGAACCAGCCACTTATCCTACTATACCTGGTATTAGTCATGTACTTTTAGTTGGAGTAGATTCGGCAAGTACAGATATAGCTACAAGGTCTGATGCTATGATGCTTCTAACTTTGGATACTATACATGACAATGTGAAATTAACCTCTTTTGCAAGAGATGCCTATGTCAACATCCCTGGTATTGGGTATGAAAAGCTTACACATGCTTATGCCTATGGAGAGGCACCATTACTCTTACAAACGGTAGAAAGTAATTTTCAGCTTGAAGTAGACCGTTATATTGTTATAGACTTTAAATCTTTTATTGTATTAGTAGACCGTTTAGGTGGTGTAGAAGCCAATCTAGAACAGGTAGATTTAAGAGAGTTTAATCGTGTAGCGGAAGAAAACTATAGGAAGTTCTATGATAACAAAGAAGATAGTTTTAGGCCTATAGAAAGCCCGGGCATTTATAATTTAAATGGTTATCAGACACTAGCCTATGTTAGAATGCGTAAAACAGATTCCATTTATGCTAGGGAAGAAAGGCAGCGTGATGTGGTCGAACAAGTCTTTAAGAAAATAACACGTATGCCATTTACCTCTTACAGTGCACTTTTAAAAGAAGTTTTACCTTATATTAAAACCAATATGAATGTTATGGATATGGTAAAGCTTGCTTTTACAGCTCTTCAAATAGGGACGGATGATGTAAGACAGTTAGAATTTCCAAATCCCAATACAAGTTATGGGGGCTCACTGCCGGGTAAAGGATGGGTATTACAATGGGATGAGGAAGCTGGCAGAGAGGAGTTGCATACATTTTTAAATGAATAAATAAGAAGTTAAAAGTATACAGGATAAATGTAGTTTATCCTGTGTACTTTTTAATATAAGGAAGCTACAAAAGCTTATTTAAAGGAGGAAGTAATTATTTTTACTAATTAAGGGTGCTATAGAATAAAAAGAAAGTTATAATAAGTTTATTATAAAACTTATAATAGATAAAACTTTTGGGAGGAAATAAAATGGAAAAGATATTAGTAGTTGTAGATATGCAAAATGATTTTATAGATGGGACACTGGGCACGCAAGAAGCAGTTAGCATTGTACCAAATGTTATACACAAGATAAAAGCTTATCAAAAAGAGAATAACCCTATTTATTTTACTAAAGATACACATACACAAGACTATCTCCAAACACAAGAAGGAAAAAATTTACCAGTAGTACATTGTATTAAAGGAACAAAAGGATGGGAATTACAGTCACAAATAGGTGCGTTAGCAGAAAAAATACAAAAAGGTGCAAGCCATCCGATTATTTTTGAGAAGGGAATATTTGGAGGAGAAGAGCTTGTAAAAACGCTTAGAGAAGTAATAAATAAGCCAAGTCAGACAGAGATAGAACTTGTAGGACTTTGTACAGATATTTGTGTTTTATCTAATGCAATCTTGCTAAAGACTTATATACCAGAAGCAGTTATTCAAGTTGATGCAGCTTGCTGTGCAGGGGTTACACCAAAGACTCATAATAATGCGTTAGAAGCTATGAAGATGTGTCAGATTCAAATTAAAAATGAGAGTGAAGAGGTTTTCTAGACAAAAATCGCCCCTTATATTATGATAAGTAATGCAATAGGCGAATGATAGTTTAAAAAGGAGCTCTACAGATGAAGAAATGGTGGATCAGATTAATAACTATAGTAGCTTTAGGAATAGGCATGCTTATTATACTTGAGAGAAAAGATATTCCATATAGGAGACCAGCCATTACTGTTAATAGTGGAGATTATATAGAATATGAAGACTTATGTGAACAGTTTGTAAGAAATCATTTAATGGATGAAAATAAAGGGATTTATACAAACTATAGACCGTCAGAAGAGACTAAAGAATGGTCAACAGGGCATGAAGTTTTATCAGAGTCTCAAGGACTATATATGATGTACTTAGTGAATAGAGGGGATAAGGAAGGGTTTGATGCTATTCTTCGTTATGTAAGAGAGTTCTTAACAAGTGAGGACGGCATGATAGGATGGCGTTATAACAAAGAGAATAATGAGCTGGCACAAAGTAATGCCACTTTAGATGATTTAAGGATTATTAAGGCAACTCTTCTCGCCTATAAACAGTGGGGAGAAGAAGATTATCTTGCTGTAGCCTATAAGCTTGCATCGCGTTTATATGAGAATAATGTAAAGGATGGCAAGCTTTATAGTTGTTATGATGAAACGTATAAAGAACTGACATCATCTATACCACTTTGTTACTTTGATTTTGAAGCACTAAATTATTTAAAAGAAATAGATAGGAGATGGGGGGAAGTATACCAAAATAGCTTAAAAATTGTAGAAAGGGGCTATTTAGGAGATGCATTCCCTTTTTATGCCTTTGAATATGATTATGAGACAAAAATATATAAAGAGGCAAATACAATAAGAATGACAGAAGGTATTTTAACAGTTTTACATCTTGCTCAGGTAGGTGAACATAGGGATGAAACCATAGAATGGCTTATTAAGGCTTTACGAGATGGGGCTATATATGGTGAGTACGACAAGACAACAGGTAAACCTATAAACAATACGGAATCTACAGCAATCTATGCTTGTATTGCACAAGTTGCTAAAGTGATAGGAGATCAAGAACTTTATGATTTAGCTATTGATAAGATGCTCTTGTGGCAGATTCAGAATTCTGAGAGTGTATTAAATGGAGCATTTGGCAATGAAGATACGCAAGAAGTTTATTCTTATGATAATTTACAAGCTTTATTAGCATTTTAGAAGGACTAGAGAGGCGGGACTTATGAAAAAGAACAGAATAAAGATAGATTTATGTATAGGTATTACCGTGCTTATATCATTTACTTTAGTACTCTTAACAGCTTTTTATTTTGGAGAAGAGCAGTTAAGTTTTTATTTTGCAGTTGGAATTTTATTTATAGGAAGCTTAGTTTGTTATTATAAAGGTATGGTATTTTCTATTTGTTTAGCTATGTTTTTAGATTTTATATATGCCAGCATGCTTCTGATCGGTGCGTTAAATAGCTCAATTTTAAAGGTAAGTACGCAGGCCATAGGCTTAGTGATTGTGCCATTATGTTACATTGCTTTTGGTACGCTAGGGCATTATATTATGGTATTACAAGAAAGTAATGAAAGATTAGAGATACAAAATAAAATGCTGGTCAGAATAGATGAGGAGACAGGCTTAGGAAATATGGTCGCTTTTAATGCAGACTTAGGTATGTATATAAAATTATGCAGTAGACATGGACTGCCTCTTACTGTAATGGTTATCCAACTTCGCTATGATAACCGTATTAAAAGTTTAGTGGGAGCAAAGTGGTTTGAGGTATTACTTAAAGAAATAGGAACAGTCATTAATCAGACATTAAGAGCAGAGGATATGAACTATATTTTAAGAGAGTCACAAAGCTTTGTGTCAATCCTTATTACAGATATGAGTAGTTGTCAAATCGTAAAGCAGCGTATGATGCAGAGAATATCAGAAATAAAGTTTGAAGAGGGGACTCCTTTATATGGTATTAAAATTGACTTAAGGATAGCTTTAAAACAGTATGATGATACAATAAGTTCGGCCTGGCAGTATATGGAAGAAGCAATGAAAGAACTGGAATATGATGTATAGAGGAAAAAGGTATCTTATTATTGATACAGCATATAAAGATACTACATGGCTTATAGAAAATAATATACCTTATAGGACAATAGATGAGGTTCCAGATAATTTGAGAATCATAGAAGGTGATGAACTATTAAGTGCATACTACCAGCAATTTTTAAGAGATAGTGAAGATATGGGCATTTATATAGGGGAGGGGAATACGACTATAAAAGAGATTGTGCAAATATTTATTAATAATGAAGTAATGATTGATCAATATAAAATACAGCAAGTACCTAAATATGAAGTATTAGAAGAAATTAAAGAAAATATACCAGAAACTAACCAAGTAGATCTTACAAAAGCTAATCATATTATGATAGTGGCTATGGTTGGTATTGTTATACTCTTTAGTAGTTTTATCATAAAAGCTAGAAGAAGAGACAAAAGACGATTTTTTGATGATCACTAAGAGAGGACATATATGAATATTATAGATTATTTATTTATCATATCCCTTATTATGATGTGGATTGTAATTTTTGTGAACATTTTACTGGTAATAGGTGGATATCGTTATAGTCATGAAATGGAGGAGACTATAATTGATACACATTTAGAAGAGTATCCTTTTGTATCCATAATGGTACCTGCACATAATGAGGGCATTGTAATTGAAAAGACTGTACGTTCTCTATTAAGTCTAGATTATCCAGCAGAGCGTTATGAAGTGATTATTATTAATGATAACTCTAGTGATAACTCAGCACAAATTTTAAAGGGTATTCAAGATGAGAATCCTGCTGTGACACTTAAGGTCATTAATACAGATGCTGTGACGGGAGGAAAAGGTAAGTCTAATGCACTTAATATAGGCTTTAACATAAGTAAAGGTGAATACTTAGCTATTTATGATGCAGATAATACGCCAGAGAAAAAAGCACTGAAGTATTTAGTTGTAACTTTATCAAGGAGTGAGGACTTAGGAGCGGTCATTGGAAAGTTTAGGACACGTAATAAGTCTTATAATTTACTTACACGTTTTATTAATATTGAAACGTTATTTTTTCAATGGATGGCACAGGCAGGAAGATGGAAACTTTTTAAACTGTGTACTATACCAGGCACCAACTTTCTTATACGTAGAAGTATTATAGAAGAAATAGGTGGATGGGATACTAAAGCATTGGCGGAAGATACAGAAATTAGTTTTAGAATTTATCGTATGGGCTATAAAATTATGTTTATGCCAAAAGCGGTAACTTGGGAACAGGAACCTCAAACTTTTAAAGTATGGTTTAAGCAGAGGACAAGATGGGTTAAAGGCAATATCTATGTTATTTTTAAAGATATTAAATATCTATTTGATTTGAAAAGTGGACCTATCAAATTTGATATTATTTATTTTACCTCTATTTATTTATTTGGATTAACAGCCAGTATTATTTCTGATGTACTTTTTATACTAGGACTAACACAACTTATAACAGTTAACGTAGTGGGATATAGTTTAATTTTATGGATTCTTGCTTATATTGTATACGGCTTATCCATAGCCATTACACTTATTATAGAAAAAGGAGAATTTGATTTAATTAACATAGGTATAGCTATGTTGATGTATTTTACTTACTCTAAAATGTGGTCTGTTGTAGCAATGGTAGGATTTTATCATTATATAAAAGATAGTATATTAAAAAAAGAAGCAAAATGGTATAAGACAGAGCGATTTTAAGGAGAATGCCATGAAAAAAATAAAAGTTATTTTATTAATTATAGTAGTAAGTGGATTACTACACATTAATCTTTTTGCAAGTGAAAATGAAGGACAGGTAGAGTATAAGTTAGGAGAAAATATATCCCTAAGAGGAAGTTTTGGGACACATGATTGGTATTTCTATGTAGAAGAGCCTTGGCAGGTTACTAATAGCCAGTTAAATCTAAATTATATAGGAACGCAGTTATTAACAAGCCCTAGGTCTACTCTTACGTTATCACTGAATGGAGAAACTTTTTATTCAATAGGGCTTAATAGTGTAAAGGAGCAAAATTTAACATTAAGTTTACCAGTAAATCAAATCAAAGCAGGCTATAATAAAATTTCAATAAAGGCCTATGTCAGGTTAACAGAAGATCATCATACAGATGCAGTTAATCCTGCAAGCTGGGTAAAATTATTTAAAGAGTCGAATATAAAATTACAATATACAGAGCCAAAACAAAATAATTTAAATGTATTTCCATATCCTTTTATTCAAACTCAAAGTAAAGCCATTACCCAAATTGTTATTCCAGAAGCTTATACAAAGAATGAATTAGAAGCAGCTTTATGGATGGCAAGTTATTTAGGTAGCTATACAGATGAGAGTGAACTTATTAACATTCAAGCTGAGAGTACATTACAGCAAGTTAAAAATGCTATTATAATAGGAAATGAACAATACATTAAACAGCTCTATCCTGACCTTGCTTTTAACTTAGGGAATAAAGGTCTTATATTTTTAGAGCAGATAGGACCTTATAGTAGACTTATTATATGTGCTAATAATGAGGATATTTTAGATACAGCTTTTCAAATTTTAAGTGATGAACAAATTAGAGGTCAAATAGATAAACCTTATTATATTATTCCAGAAGAACTTACATTGAAAAATGACTTAAAAACGGATCAGAAGATTAATTTTACATTAAAAGAGTTAGGTTATGATTCCATCTATATGATGGGACAACACCGTAATCAAACTTCTATTTTTATCAATTTACCGAGTGAAACAATACTTCAAAAAGGTGCTAAATTAGTCATTCATACAAGATATTCAAAGAATCTTAACTTTGAACATTCGCTTGTTACACTTTATATTAATGGAGAAGCTTTAGCGAGTAGTAAATTAGACATCACCAAAGCAGATGGGGATACAATTGAGCTTTCTATTCCGCCAGATATCCAAATGAATAAGGCAAGTCAGGTGACGATTGCTTTTGACTTAGAACTAGATATAAATGCTGCTGTGACAAGAGAAGAGGATACGCCATGGGTACTTATAGAAAATAGCTCTTACTTTTATTTACCACGTGGCAGTATAAAGGAATATAGTTTTGATGTCTTTCCATATCCCTTTGTACAAGAGGGAAAGATGCAGGATATAGGTGTTATTGTGCCAGATAAATTAAATGCTGAAGATTTAATAGTACTAGGCCGTCTATTTGAAAAGATAGGAGCATACACCCAGCAATATGAAGGAAATATATCTATTATAAATGGTTCCATACCAATAGAAGAAGTAGAAGATAAGCATTTAATCGTGTATGGAACACCTGTTAATAATCAATTTATACAGAATATAAAAAAGCAAAGTTTCCTTCAGTTTAGTGAGAATGAGCAATATTTTTTACCTAATGAAGAAGTTCATTTACTGCCTGAGTATAGCAGAAATTTAATAGTGTGTGAGATGAAACCAAGTACAGTCAATTCCCGTTATGGTATGCTTAGTATGATAGCGCCTAAAGAGCAAGTCTTTAAAGAAATTTTAGGACAAAGAGTATCTATACCAAATCTCAAAGGGCAAGTACTCATTATGGATGAGAGAGGAGAAGGGAGGCTTTATAGGCCTATTCTAGAGGAACATAGTGAAAAGGTTGTAGTAAATAATAAAGTGCAAAATGGAGGAAATGGCCAATCACAACAGGTTATAGGGATTTTTATAGGAAGTATTATTTTATTAAGTATTTTTCTAATAGGTTTTTTATCTTATAAAAAATATAAATAAAAATAGAAGGGCTAGCATGCTTATCCATCTAATAGAAGGAAAATAAGTAGGCTAGCCTTTTTTAGTAATGTTTTAGATTATATTTGTAGGTGAACCATTTAAATAATTTAAAATGTTATTAAAAACAATAACTGCTCTTTTTTCTAAAGCTTCTTTAGTTGCAAAGGCAACATGTGGTGTGACGATCGTATTGATGCTATGAAGTAGCGGATGATCAGAAGGAACTGGAGGTTCCATTTCAAATACATCAATCCCAGCACCTGCAATTTGATGACTATTAAGAGCATCAGTTAAAGCCTGGCTATCTACTACTGGGCCTCTTGCTGTATTAATGAGAATAGCATTTGGCTTCATCAGTGCAAGCTTTTGGGCATTAATAAGGTGTTTTGTATGGGCATTAAGTGGAACATGAAGTGAAATGATATCACATGTTTGAAGAAGTGTATCAAGATCTGTATAAATAAGGCCTGTATCTTCTTTTACTGTACGACTATAAGCATAGACTTCACATCCAAAAGCCTTAGCAATATTTGCAGTGCGAAGGCCGATAGCACCTGTTCCGATGATACCAAACTTTTTGCCTTCAAGTTCAAAACCTATAAGGCCATCTTTAGTACCACTTTGACGTACTACTTCATTGCAAGACACCATATTTCTATAAAGTGCTATAATCATACCAAATACTAGGTCACTTACAGCAGCATTGGAGTAGCCTGCACAGTTGCAGATGGTAATACCTTTTGCTTTGCAAGTGTCTACTGCAATATGGTCTACACCTGTAAAAGCAACAGCAAGCATTTTAAGATTTGGACACCCTTCAATGACTTCACTGTTAAGAGGTAGATTAGATACAGCAATAATATCAGCGTCTTTACCACGTTTAATAAGTTCCTCTGTGTCTGTTACACGCGTGTCATAATAAATAATTTCTACTTGGTTACCTAATGTAGTAGTTGCTAAATTAAGGAGTTTTTCCTTGGCAACACCTAAAGGTTCAATAATGACTAGTTTCATTTCACTCATCCCTCTTTACTTTAATTAATATATAAAATTATAGCATAAATCTATTTAATGTTTAATCTCTACCATGATCTGAGTAACAAAGTCGTTAGGATTTTGGGAAGCTAGGTCATCTAAGAGATATTCCTCATAGAAGAATTCGCCAATCTGAAGGTGATGGGCTTTAACAAACTCTAAGATTTTCTTATAGGTTTCATGTAAAGTTTCATAAGTTCCATGATGATAGGTAATAGCATAGAGTCCTTTAGGTTTAATAATAACAGAAGGGATAGTAGCATCATAAGTTTTGGAATAGAGACTTGTAAAGCAGTTTTGGAGTCCATTTGCTACATCTGCTACTTTAATAAGAGAGCCAAAAGCATCATGATTGCTTAGTTCATGTTTATTACAGAACTGAATATACTCAAGCATAAAAGTTGAAAACTCTTTATGTGTTGCAGAATTTAAAGGAGAACTAATAATAAGATATTCTTCTTCTTGCTCTTCTAGAATGGTTTTAGCATGTTCTGTCTGGAGGGCATGAGTAATATGGTCAGTAGCCATAGTAAGGTGACTACGAATTTTATTTAGTTTTTTTATAAATAGATCTACTTCATCAAGTTTTTCATTAAGTAAATGGGTATAAGTTGTTGGTGTACGTGTATCAAGATAAGTTTTAATATCTTTAAGAGGCATATTCAGCTCTTTTAAAGTAGCAATCATATTAAAGGTATAAAGCTGACGGTAAGAATAATAGCGGTAGCCGTTTTCCTCTGTAAGAGTAGGAGAGAACAGCCCGATTTCATCATAATGAAACAAAGTTTGCTTTTTCACACCACACAGTTTAGCGAATTCACCTGTTGTAAAATGATTTTCAATTTTTTTGTTCATGAGTACAATCTCCTCTTGACTATATGGTTACCGTATAGTTTACCATACTATAATGATGAAAACCATGAAAAAGACAAACATTAACAAAAAGGAGGTATAAACATGAAACTTATTTTAAGCTATTTAAAGCATTATAAACTTTTAGTGCTACTTAATATAATATCTGTTTTCGGATTTGCACTTGTAGAGCTTGGAATACCAACCATTATGGCGAAAATCATAGATAATGGTATAGCCACTAATAATACAACTTATATTTATCAAATGGGGATAGTCATGGCTGTTATTTCAGTTGTTGGTGTATTAGGTACCATATTGCTTGGATATTGTTCTGCTAAAATATCCACAGGTATAACACGCGATATTCGTAATGATATTTTTAGAAAGGTACAAGATTTTTCACATAGTGAATATGACGCCTTTGGTGTTTCTTCTATGATTACAAGAACAACAAATGATGCTTTTCAAATTTTACAGTTTACAAACACTTTACTTAGAACAGCTTTGTTAACGCCTATTATGTTCTTAGTAAGTTTGGTCATGATTGTAAAGACGAGTTTAGCCTTATCAGGTGTATTAGCTATTACAGTACCTTTTATTATACTTGGAGTTATTGTCATTGCTAAACTGTCAGGGCCACTTTCAGAGACTCAGCAGAAGAGATTAGATAAGCTGAATCGTATTTCTAGGGAGAATTTAACAGGTATTAGAGTTATTCGTGCTTTTGGTAATGATGATCATGAGAATGAAAGATTTGCTCATACGAATGAGGATTATGCAGGAGTATCTAAAAAGTTACATAAGCTCATGGCGGCTTCTCAGCCAACCTTCTTCTTCCTTTTAAATTTAGCTATTATTGCAATCTTCTGGGTTTCTAGCCAGATGATTAATGTAGGCACATTACAGGTAGGAGAACTTGTGGCTTTTATTGAATATTTATTCCATGCTATGTTTTCTATTATGCTCTTTTCAATGGTATTTATTATGTATCCAAAAGCGCAGGTATCAGCTAACCGTATTCAGGAACTTTTAAATGCTAAGCCACTTATTGTAAGTCCAGAAAATGGTGTAAAAGAAACAAAAGAACAAGGTTTAGTAGAGTTTGATCATGTAACTTTTACTTATCCAGATGGAGAAGAGCCAGTGCTTCGTGATATTAGCTTTACTGCGAAAAAAGGACAGACTGTTGCCTTTATTGGAAGTACGGGAAGTGGAAAGAGTACACTGATTAACCTGATTCCAAGATTTTATGATGTAACAGAAGGTTCTATTAAAATTGATGGAGTAGATGTAAGAGACTACGACCTTAAAGCTTTAAGAAATAAGATTGGCTTTATTCCTCAAAAGACAAGACTCTTTACAGGAACTATTGCTAATAACATTAAATTTGGTAAAAAAGATGCTACGCAGGAAGAAATCAAACATTCTACAAAAGTGGCACAGGCTTATCCATTTATTAAGCGTAAACCTAAACAGTTTGAAGAACCGATTAGTGAGGGTGGGGCTAACATGTCTGGAGGACAGAAGCAAAGACTTTCTATTGCAAGAGCAGTAGTGAGAAAGCCAGAAATTTATATTTTTGATGATAGCTTCTCTGCACTTGACTTTAAGACAGACGCTACACTTCGTGCCAAACTAAAAGAGGAGACAGAAGAATCTGTAGTACTTATCGTAGCACAAAGAATTGGTTCTATTTTAGAAGCAGATAAAATTATTGTCTTAAATGAAGGAGAGGTAGTGGGAATAGGAACACATAGTGAGCTCCTTAATACTTGCCAAATTTATAATGAAATTGCTTTATCACAGCTTACAAAGGAGGAGTTAATGCAATGAAAAAACTATTTCCTTTCTTAAAGCCTTATTTAGCACCTTTTATAGGCGCAATCCTATTTATTATTTCAGCTGCGGTTATTAATGCCATTACACCAAGAACAGAAGGACTTATTATTACTAAGCTTACAGAAGATGTACTAGCGATGAGTAAAGGCCTAGAGGGCGCAGGTATTAACTTTGCCTATATTATTAAGGTTCTTATTGTGTTAGGGATACTTTATTTAATAAGTACTTTATCTACTTATGCAGCGAGTTTTTTCTTAACCAATGCGATTCAAAATACAATGAAAGATTTAAGAAATGCTGTACAGAATAAAATAAGAAGACTTCCTATTAGCTACTTCGATAAAAATAGCTATGGGGATGTGCTGAGCCGTATTACAAATGATATTGATACCATCTCTAATGCAATGCAGCAAAGCTTCAGCCAGGTTATTAACTCAGTATTATCATTAACATTAGCATTAGGTATGATGTATGTCATTAACGTAAAGATGGCTTTAGTAGCAACACTTATTATTCCTCTTAGTTATCTTGTCTCTAAGTTTATTGTAGGAAAGTCTCAAAATCTCTTCTATAATCAACAACAGGCACTGGGGAAACTTAATGGGGCTGTACAAGAAATGTATACAGGCTTTAATGAGATTAAATTATATGGTAAACAAGAGGATTCTATAGAAGAATTTGAAGCGATTAATGAACAGCTTTGCCAGACAGGTTTTAAGGCACAATTTATCTCAAGTATTATGTCACCACTTGTATCCCTTGTAAGTTATTTAGGTATTGCTGCTATAGGTACAATGGGCGGAATCTTCACTCTTGCAGGGGCTCTTACAGTAGGGAATCTTCAAGCTTTTATCCGTTATATCTGGCAAATTAATCAGCCTCTTTCACAAATTACGCAGCTTTCTTCAGCTATTCAGTCAGCTTTTGCAGCAGCAACTCGTGTATTTGAATTTTTAGAGGAACAAGAAGAAGTAAAGGATCCTAAAGATGCAGTAAAACTTACTCATGCTAAAGGTAACGTAAGCTTTGAGCACGTACGATTTGGATATAAAGAAGATACACCACTTATTGAAGACTTAAGTCTAGAAGTAAAAAGTGGTCAGATGGTTGCTATTGTAGGGCCAACGGGTGCAGGTAAAACGACGCTTATTAACTTACTTATGCGTTTTTATGATGTACAAGGTGGTTCTATTAAAATAGATGGCGTAGATATTCGTAAGATGAAACGTGAAGATTTAAGGAGCCTCTTTGGTATGGTACTTCAAGATACATGGCTTTATAAAGGTACTATTGCAGAAAATATTGAGTATGGAAGATTTGGCGCAACGAGAGAAGAGATTATACAGGCAGCAAAGATTGCCAATGTACATCACTTTATTAAAACACTTCCAGATGGCTATGATATGCTTCTTAATGAAGAAGCTTCAAATATCTCTCAAGGAGAAAAGCAGTTACTTACCATAGCAAGAGCTATTTTAGCTGATCCAGCTATTTTAATCTTAGATGAAGCAACAAGTTCTGTTGATACAAGAATTGAACTTATGCTCCAAAAAGCTATGAGAAATGTTATGAAGGGACGTACAAGTTTTGTTATTGCCCATAGACTTTCTACCATTCGAAGTGCTGATTTAATATTAGTCATAAATGAAGGGAATATTGTAGAAAAAGGTACACATGAAGAGCTTATGGCGCAGAGAGGCTTCTATGAAACACTTTACAATAGTCAATTTGCCAATAAAGAAGCCCAATAAGCACATGAAAAATATGGAAAAGGTAAATTTTTGCAAAAGGGGTTTATTTTTGCGTGGAAGTTGTTATAATAAATAACGAAATACCTAGTTGCTGGTACCACTAAGTATTTTTAAGAGCATACCTATAATGTTCACACAGCATTTAAAAAGACACTACAGTTTTGTAGTGTCTTTTTCTATTTAAAGTAAGAATGATTTACCAACTTCCAGAAGAACCACCACCACCGGAGGAACCACCTCCGAACCCACCGAAACCGCCTCCGCCAGGGCCACGTCCATTTCGATTTCCGGGGCCACCTTGTCTATTATAGAAGGAATTAATAAAGAGAATCTGCATAATAGTACTTAAGATGCGCCCTCTGTTCAAAATTAAATCCATAGCAATCAGTATAAAAATAATCCAGTAACCTAAGATATTTTGTCTGTTAGAAGTACTAGGGGAAGTAGGGGTATAAGAAATATTTAAAGATTTATCTAAGGTTACACCATATTCCATAGCAATTGTATCACATAGGGTACTGTAACTTGCAAGAAGGCCTTCACTGTAGTTCTCTTGAATAAAAGAAGGGCGTGCAAGATCTGTCATAATACGATTAGTAAGAGCGTCAGGAACTACACCTTCTAATCCTCTACCTACTTCAACACGCCATGTTTGATCCTTTATAGCAAGGAGAATAAGTAGGCCATTATCTTGGCCTTTTTGACCAATTCCCCAACCTCTAAAAAGTTTTAATGCATAATCCTCAATAGGAAGACCTTCCGTAGAGTTAATAACAGCTATAATAGCTTGAGCACCTGTTTTCATTTCAAGTTCATAACCTATTGAAATAATTCGATTTGTAGTTTGTTCATCAATCGTATCAGTGTAATCATTGATGTATTTGGCATTAGTAGGAGAAGGAAGAGTAGGGGCTCCATAAACTAATGTTTTAGAAAGTATAAGAAAGAGGAGCAAGTAAGAGAGAAGACATTTATAAGATTTAAAATTACGTCTTATCATGAGTTAGAAAAATCTACTGTAGGTGCAGTCTGAGCACCTGCATTTGCTTTATAAAGTGGTCTTTCAGGGAAACTAAAAATAGAAGCAATAATATTACTTGGAAATCTTCTCCTCTTAGTGTTATAGGCTGTAACGGCTGTATTATAGTCTTGACGTGCAATAGCAATACGATTTTCAGTACCTTCTAGCTGAATGGAAAGGTCTTTGAAGTTCTGATTCGATTTAAGGTCAGGATAGCGCTCTACAATAAGAAGTAATCGAGATAAAGCATTAGAAAGCTCACCATCGGCCTCAGCTTGTTCAGTAAGTGTAGTAGCACCAGCTAAGCGGCTTCTAGCATTAGCAATGTTAGTGAAAATTTCTTTTTCTTGAGAGGCATAGCCTTTAACCGTATTAACAAGATTTGGAATTAAGTCCATACGACGTTGAAGCTGCGTTTCTATATTAGCTTCGGCACTATTAACAGTTTGATCTAAATTAACAAGTGTGTTATAACCACCTATAACTGGAATAGCAATAATACCAATAATAATAAGTAAGGCTATAATAACTTTCGTAGCTGATTTCATAGTATCAAAACTCCTTTCGTTGATGTTTTTATTATGCGTCAGTAAGAGATTTATTATAGAAAAAAATAAGTTAATCTTTTATAGATTTTAGACATAAAAAGTTAGATAAGTTAATAGGATTTCATAGGATAGTCTTAAGAAAGGGGAGATTTAATGATTACTTTTCTTGTTTCACTTGCATTACTTATTGGGGGATACTTTGTTTATGGTAAGTTTATAGAAAAAGTATTTAAGCCCGATGATCGGCCTACACCAGCGACTGTTATGGAGGATGGTGTAGACTTTGTACCTATGAAAACTTCTAATATTTTTCTTATTCAATTACTAAACATTGCAGGACTTGGACCTATTTTTGGTGCTATACTAGGGGCATTATGGGGCCCCGTTGTTTTCTTATGGATTGTATTTGGAACAATCTTTGCAGGCGCAGTACATGATTATCTATCTGGAATGATTTCTCTAAGACATAATGGTGCAAGTATTTCTGAAATAGTAGGTATTTATCTTGGTAAGTTTATGAAGTTTGTGATGCGTATTTTTTCTGTTGTATTACTTGTGTTAGTAGGAACAGTTTTTATGACAGGGCCGGCTGAACTCTTAGCTAGGCTTACCCCTGATCATCTTAATGTAACATTTTGGCTTATCGTTATTCTTATTTATTATTTCTTAGCAACCCTTCTTCCTATTGATAAGCTTATCGGTAGAATTTATCCTATATTTGGTATTGCACTGATTATTATGGCGCTAGGTATTGGCGGAGGTATCATATTCCAAGGCTATAAAATTCCTGAATTAACACTAGCTAATTTACATCCTGATAAACTACCTATTTGGCCACTTATGTTTATTACAGTAGCATGTGGTGCTATTTCTGGATTCCATGCTACACAATCTCCTATGATGGCACGTTGTATGAAAAGTGAAAAAGAAGGTCGTAAAGTCTTTTATGGTGCTATGGTAGCAGAAGGTGTTATTGCACTTATTTGGGCAGCAGCAGGTGTAGCTTTCTATGGTTCAACAGGTGGACTTAATAATGCACTTACAGAACTTGGTTCACAGGCAAGTGTAGTTTATGATATTTCTTTTAAACTTTTAGGGCCTATAGGTGGCGTACTAGCCATGATAGGTGTTATTGCATGTCCAATTACATCAGGTGATACAGCTTTTAGAAGCGCACGTCTGACACTTGCTGATTGGATGGGGAAAGAGCAAAGATCTATGAAGAGTAGGCTAATTTTTGCTATTCCGCTTTTAGCAATTGGCGCACTTCTTTCACAGATTGATTTCAATATCATATGGCGTTATTTCTCATGGTCTAACCAAACCTTGGCTATGATTGCACTTTGGGCAGCAGCAGTTTACTTATTTAAGAATAAGTTACCACACTGGATTGCTACAGTTCCGGCAACCTTTATGTCTGCTGTTTCTTGTACGTATATTTTACAGGCAAAAGAAGGTTTTAAACTGCCTATTACGATTTCTTATCCATCAGGTATCATTTTTGCTCTTGTATGCCTAGGTATTTTCCTTTACACTACAGTTTTTCGTGCACATAAACAAAAATAAGATAAAAGAAACGGTAGAAGAGGCTTAGAATCTATAGGTTACAACTTGACTTTATAGGTTATCCTATATAGTATGAAAAAGAAAAATAAATAAATGCTAGGCTAAGTCTGGCAGGAGGATAAATGGAACTTAATTTTAAAAGTACACAGAAGCTAAATAAAAACTTTATGTATAATAACCTAACAAGAAGCAATTGTTTTGCAGTAGATTTTGGTGGTTCTAACTTTGATTTTACAAGTTTAAGAGGCGCTCATTTTAAATCATGTAATTTCTTTGGATGTAGCTTTAAATCAGCAGAATTTGTAGGAACAAACTGTAAAAAGAGCAAATTTAAAAATGCTAAGTTTGAGGGAACTCTTTTTGAAGGTGTTAACTTAAATGGGGCAGACTTTAGAGGGGCAACTTTTAAAGATGTTATTTTTGTGGGCACAGATTTAACTGTAGCTAATAACTTAGACTTAAATGCTGAAGGTATTACTATCTATGAAGCAATGCCAGAGCTTGAGATGAGTAGTGAACTTGAAGAGGCACTTAAGTTAGCTATGGAGAATAAATATGTAAAGACCTCACGTGTTTTAGATACAAAGGATGGGGGTATTCATACCGTTAATGTGATGCGCCTTTTAGAAATCTTTGATGAGAAAGCACTTATTAGAGGGTTTAAAATTATGACACCACGTCTTGATAAAGATTTTTGTACATTAAGTTATATTATTAAAACTCTAACAACTTATAAAGAAGCTGGGCTTCTATAAGGAGATTAAGAGCGAGAAGGGTAAAATAAGGATATCGAGAAAACATAAAAGGAGAAGAAGTTGTCCGAGTAGGTGGCAGCTTCTTCTCTTTTTATAGATAAATATTAAAGGATTTAACATAGAGTTAATACAAAACTAATGTTTAGCTAATATAGATTTAATTTTAATCCCTTATGATTTGATTGAAATTAAAAGATTAAAACAAAAGGGGAATGAAAATGAAATTAACAAAGAAATTAGTTGCAGTATTAATGGGTGTAGTTGTAATGGGGACTGCACTTGTAGGCTTTACTTCAATGGAAGCTAAATCAGTAGCACAAGTAGGTGCAGCAAGTACTACAACTCAGAAAGCACAGTACAAAAAACCTAAATATATCTTTACATTTATTGGAGATGGTATGTCTTATGTACAGCTTAACGCAGCTAATATCTATCAAGGGGTAACAGAAAAAGGTGATTTAAATCTTGGTAATTTAGCAGTATCAGAATTTCCTGTAGTAGGTTCAGCTACGACACAAGATGCTACATCATTCTGTCCAGATTCAGCCTCTACAGCAACAGCTATATCAAGTGGTATTAAGACACATAGTGGTGTAATTGGCTACAATGCAGATAAACAAACAAAACCTGAAAGCATTACAGAAAAACTTAAAAAAGATGGCTATAAAGTCGGAATCGTAACAAGTGTATCTATTGATCATGCAACACCAGCTGCTTTCTATGCACATGTTGTATCAAGAAGTAATATGTATGATATAGCACTTCAACTTGCAGAGAGTGGTTTCGATTACTTTGCAGGTGGTTCACTTGTACAACCAACAGGTAAAAATGGTGACCAAAGAGATGCTTTTGAAATTATAGAAGAAAAAGGCTACAAAATTGTAGATTCTAAAGAAGAAATTATGGCTTTAAATGATCAATCAGGCAAAGTTTATGCCATAAGTCCTAACCTTCAAGATTCACAAGCTATGACATATGACTTAGATGCGGATAAAGGTGAACTGAGACTTAAAGATTTTGTAGAAAAAGGTATTGATGTACTTGATAATGAAAATGGTTTCTTCATGATGGTTGAAGGAGGTAAGATTGACTGGGCAGGCCATGCTAATGATGCAAGATCTAACATTGGTGATGTTATTGCATTAAATGAAGCGATAGAGGTAGCTGTAGATTTTGCAAATGAGCATCCAGAAGAAACACTTATTATCGTAACAGGGGACCATGAGACAGGTGGTATGACAATTGGGCAAGCAACAACAGGTTATAATACAGCCTTTGATATTTTAGAAAATCAAAAAATGAGCTACGTAGAATTTGATAAGCTTATTGGGGACTATAAAGCGAGTACATCAGCAGATAAGGCAAAACTTGAAGATCTACTTCCAATCATTAAAGAAAACTTTGGTCTTGTAACAAGCAAAGATAAAGATGCAGCTAAAAATCCAGCACTTGTTTTAACAGATTATGAATACAAAAAACTTGAAAATGCTTTCAAAGAAACAATGAAAGCGCAAGAGGATAGAGCACAAGGTGAGCAGCAGACTGCTCTTTATGGTGGATATGAACCACTTAGTGTAACACTTACACATATCTTAAATAATAAAGCAGGTATCGGCTGGACTTCATACGCTCATACAGGTGTACCAGTTCCAGTTTATGCAATGGGCCAAGGTCAAGAGCTCTTTAGTGGTTCATATGACAATACAGACATCTTTAATAAACTTGTAGAGATCTGTGGTCTTAAGTAAAATTTTATGAAACTAAATAGATAATAAAAGGTGGTGGTGAAAAATGAATTTTGTCCACCACCTTTTTAGCTCGAGGTAATTAAGAGAGGATAGGTTACTTAGAAAATGATACAAAAATATTTAAAAAATAAAAATGTAATTTTTTCATTAGTATGTTTAGTGGTCATAGGCATACTACTTATGGTACCTACAGGTTTTGAAAAGCAACTTTATGTCAATGCAGAAAATGTAAAAGCTAAGGTAGTTGAAACGAATGAATCTACGGTTTATAATAACGGGCTTTTAAAACAAGGAAGTCAGGTATGTATGGTAGAACTCTTACAAGGTAATCATAAAGGAAAAGTAGTAGAAGCTGTTAACTTTTTAAATGGTAAGCTAGAGTTCGATAAAATGTTTGTACCAGGAGATAAGGCACTAGTACTAGTGGAGCAAGATGAACAGGGAAATATTCTTTTTGTAAATATGTTGGATCATTACAGGCTGAACGTAGAGTTATTGATTGTGCTGGTTTTTATGGGTGTTTTAATATTATTTTCAGGAGCAACTGGCCTGCGAACTATTATTTCATTTGTATTTAGTCTTTTATGTATATGGAAGGTACTTATACCTCTTTTATTAAAAGGGTATCATCCTATGCTTGTAGGACTTTGTATAGGTGTAACGATGGCGGTAGTAACTTTAATTTTAGTGGCAGGTTTTACAAAGAAAGCTTATTGTGCCATATTAGGCTCAGGTGTAGCTTCGATTATAACCTGTTTACTGGCAGTAGGATTTGGTTATTTATTTAGAATAGATGGGACAGTTATGCAGTGGTCAGAATCATTGCTTTATGCAGGCTTTGAGCATCTTAATTTAACCCTTATTTATCAAGCATCTATTTATCTAGCTTGTTCAGGCGCCATGATAGATTTAGCTGTAGATATTTCAGCAGCATTAGATGAAGTAGTAGAAAAAAAGCCAGACCTTTCAGTAAGAGAGATTCTACAGTCTGGTATGAATATTGGAAAGTCTGTAGTAGGCTCACAGGCTACAACACTTTTACTTGCCTATATGGGAAGTTTTATTGCAGTCATGATGGTATATATGGCACAAGGTACACCTATGATTAGTATTTTAAACTCCAAGTCTATTGCATCAGAGGTTCTACATACTTTTGTAGGCTGTATAGGATTAGTTATTGTATCTCCAATTACAGCGCTTATCTGTAGTTATATTTATAAAAAGAAGAAGGAAATTTAATTGACTCCCATTATGGTGTATAATAATTAAAAAAGCATATTAAAAAATAGATTAGAGGGGTTATAAAATGAAAAATTATCATACACATACTTATAGATGTAAGCATGCAGTGGGAACTGTAGAAGATTATGTACAAGCGGCTATAGAAAATGATGTACAAGTACTGGGGATGTCTGACCATACACCTTTTCCAAATGATAGTCATTGGCTCAAGGTGCGTATGGCATATGAGGAGCTTGAAGCATACTGTAAAGAAATAGATGAAGCTAAAGAAAAATATAAGGAAATCAAAATCTTAAAAGGATTTGAATGTGAGTATTTGAAAGAGTACCATGAATTCTATAAAGAAGTGTTATTAGGACAACACGAAGCAGACTATCTTATATTAGCAGGCCATCAAATCTTTGGAACTTCTCCATGGAATTTGAGGGGAGAAGTAAAAAGTTTAAAAGAAGAGTTAAGACTTTATGCAGAGTATCTTGTAAAAGGTATGGAGACCGGTCTCTTTACTTTTGTAGCCCATCCTGATGTATTTGGAACTTTTTATTTAAATTGGGATGAAGAAGCTCTAGCTGCCTCTAAATATATTATAGAAGCAGCAAAGGCTTACCATATGCCACTTGAAGTGAATGGATATGGTCTTCGTAAGCCAGAAATTACAACAGAGCAAGGTGTAAGACGTATGTATCCACTGCATGGCTTCTGGGAATTAGCAGGTCATTATGATATAGAGGTACTCGCTAATTCAGATGCACATAAGCCATCTGATATTATCTCAAATATTGAAGAAGGGTATAAGATTGCAAGTACATATGGACTTCATAAAAAGTTTGAGATTAAAGGATAATGAGAGTGATAGAAAAGACTACATAAATTTAAGTGTACTATAATAGATATAGGATAGATATTTTATTGGTTGAGCTACTACCTGAGAAGGGAGAAGGTAATGGAAAATATAAAGAATGTGTTTATTCAAGTTATCGAAAAACCTGCTCGTAAAGTAATGATTAAGAGAGGTATTCAGGCTACTGAGTATTTTTCTTATTGTGAGGAGGTTGGCTGTGATGTTTGGGAGCTACTTAAAAGTATTCCATCAGCCATTGGAGAACCTGTATGTCTTTGGCTTCCAAGAAGCTATATCAAACCTGGAACCTCAGAATATGTTCAAGGTGTAGAAGTGCCAGTAGATTATGATGGCATGCTTCCAGAAGGCTTTGATATCATTCAACTTCCGGCAAGTAAGTATCTAATGTTTCAGGGGGAACCTTTTTTAGAAGAAGATTACGGGCAAGCAATAGAAGAAGTTTGGGGGGCTATAAAAAAGTATAATCCAGCTACAATTGGATACTCATGGGATCAATTAAATCCACGCATACAACTTCAGCCAATAGGCACGCGGGGGTACATTGAATTAGTAGCAATAAGGTAGATTTAATTAAATAGATGATGTGCTAGTAGATATTAATATTGTTAAAGCCTGGCTCATAAAAGTAAGCAATAAAATAGAGCTATGAAAGATTGTAGAGTAGATAAATAGACGTGCCAATTTTTTGTAAAGATAATTAACATAGTAGAATTTCATAAGTTTAAGAGATTAAGGGAGGTTACCAATTAGGTAACCTCCTTATTTATTTGTTTATTGTTATAAAGAATATATTGACAACGAGAATAAAGAGATTATACTGTATATATACAATATAATCAGTTGGTGAGGTAATAGGATGAAAATTATACTTTCAAATGGCTCCACTGCACCTATTTATGAGCAAATTAAAGAGCAGATTAAAACTGCCATATTAGGAGGAGAGATACAAGAAGGTGAAATGCTTCCTTCTATTCGAACTCTTGCAAAAGATTTAAAGATTAGTGTGATTACAACCACAAGAGCTTACTCAGATTTGGAGCAGGAAGGCTTTGTAAGGAGTATACAGGGAAAAGGGTGTTTTGTACTACCAAGAAATATGGAGTTAATCAAGGAATGTCTATTGCAAGAAATAGAAGGATGTATTATAGAGGGAATGAAAAAAGCTAATCTAGCACAGTTAAGTGAAGGTGAATTTAGGGAATTGGTAGAAACATTGATTAAGGAGGGCTATCATGAATAACATATTGGAGATTCATCATTTAAGTAAAGCTTATGATAATTTTTTGCTAGAAGATATTAGTTTTAATCTAGAACCTGGATATATTATGGGACTAGTAGGAGGAAATGGTGCAGGGAAGACTACACTTATTAACCTTATTCTCAATAAAATGGGGAAAACAAGTGGTGAGGTAAAGGTATTTGGACTTGATCATATTCAACATGAAAAACAAATTAAGCAGCAGTTAGGGGTTATTTTTGATGAAGCTGGCATTGTAAGTGAATGGATGCTAAAGGAAGTAGAACAAGCTTATAGCCTTTTCTATAAAGAGTGGAATAGCAAGACATTTTATAACTATCTAGAGAAGTTTCATCTCAATCCTCATATGAAGGTAAAAGATTTATCAAGGGGAATGACTGTAAAGATGATGCTTGCAACAGCTTTTGCCCATGATGCTAAACTGCTTATATTAGATGAACCTACTAGTGGGCTAGACCCAGCGTCAAGAGATATGCTTATGGAGATTTTACAAGACTATATAGAAGATGGCACGAAAAGTGTTGTTTTTTCAACGCATATAACAAGTGATTTAGAGAAAGTGGCTGACTTTATTACTTGTATTGATCAAGGAAAATTAATCTATACAGGCACAAAGGATGAACTCTTAGAAAGCTATAGGAGAGTAAAGGGGGGGTCTAATGAGTATAAAGGGTATGAACAGTGGATGATTGGTCTTAGAAAGTATACAGCAGGTTTTGAAAGTATGGTTAAGTATGAAGATGTGAAGAAAATGAGTGAAGCTTTTATTATAGAACCATTATCTATTGAAGATATTTTAGTCTTTATAAGTAGGGAGGGGAAAAAGCATGGCAGAAAGTATTAAATTAGTTAAGTTAGATTTTATGATAATAAAACAGTACTGGAAAGAAATAGTTATGTCAGGGCTGATGTTAACGATAATATTAGGTAGTACTATGCCTTTAATTTTAAATGTAGTTTTATTTTTGGTTGCTAATACTCTTTTAAGTTATCCTTTTATTGTTCAGGAGAAAGATAAAATGGATAAATTTTATAGTATTATTGCAGTAAGTAAAGAGGACATTTTAAAAAGTAAGTATTTAAGTACACTTGTATATATGATGATGATAGTTATTTTCCTGATTCCATTAAACCTTTTCATAAAATATGGTATAAAAGAAGAAGTTACAACTGAAACAATTTTACTATGGGCAAGTATAGGAGTACTTTTATATGGATTTGTTGCAGCCATTCAGATTCCTTGTTACTTTAAGTGGGGGTATACTAAATCAAAGATGATTACTGTTATATTTCCTGTAGCAATTGGATTCGGTACACCAATTGTTGTAATAGGAGGGAGTAAGTTGCTAGGAGAGGATGTATTTAAGAACTTACTAGGGGATATAGGAAGTTTTCTAAATACACATCATAGTGCTATTATTTTAGGATGTTTGACACTAGGTATAATCTGTTTTACCATATCTTATTATATAAGTAAAAGAATTTATATATTATCTAAGTAATTACCTTTATAAGACATACTTTGTATAATCCCTATATCCTTTAATAACTTCTAATAATGTTTCATTTGATACTGCTGACCTTGATCTGAATGAAGAATAAGTCCTGTGGTACCCGGAATCTTTTTAGAAGCCTTATTAAGTATAGCTCTAATTTAATGAAAAGTTGGATTTTATAAAATATTATAATGCATTGGTTAACTCTTCAATACTTATCTTAGAGAACTTATACAGTTTAGATAATTATTGAAGAGTGCTTAGTTTAGGTGTTATAGGGATAGGTGGACATATGACTAGCAATATCTTATATAATAAGTACTAAAATTTGTTTAGAGAAAAGGTAAGCAGAGTAAAAAACATCCCTAGCCTTTGATATGGCCAGGGGTGTTTTTTACTCCGTAAGTAATCTGTTAAAAAACTATTTTATTTTGTAAGAAGTAGAACCACTGTTTCTGAAGCTGATAAAGAAAGAGTGAAAGTATGATCTATAAGAGGATAGATTTCTTGTGTGAGCAAGCTTGAAACAGTCTGAACATCTAAAAGGGTTAATTCAATTTGTAGCTTAGTAGCCTCTCCCCAGTTTTCTAATATGGCGATCCAATTATCATTGGACTTCATAATGCGTGTAAGAATATGACTAGCATCTTCTTTTAGTTTTATTGGGGATTCATTTGTAATGGAAAGACAATCCACAATAAAATCTTTAAATGGAGATAATGAGGTATTAAAGTAACCTAGGCTGGCGGAAGTTGTTACAAAGTAAGCAGTTCCTTGCCCAAAGTGATTCATCCATACAGTATTCTGCATGTCAGGAAGAGGTGTAGCTGTGTGGGCAAGCACTTCTGTATGACATAACCATTTATCTTGGAATACAGTATCTGTACTATGACCTTGATATTCTACGATAGATAGGCCAAATACTTCCTCAAGGATTGAAGGGCGATGAATGATACCCATTGTGTCTTTCCAAGCAAAAGGGGAATCTGCCCAAATTTTTCCTCCATTATGAACATAGTCTTTAAGGAGGTATTGAACATCGGTGCTTAGGGAGTAGGCATATGCAAAATAAAGCATTTCATAATCTAAATGAACTCCTTTTAAAATTTGTTCTTCTGAAATAAAGTCAACTGCTATGCCTTGTAGAACTAGTGCTTTATAGAGACCTACGAGAGCTTGAATAGGTGCTTCAGGAGTACGGTAGTCACAGCTACCTTCTATAAGTGCTAAAATTTCAGTAGCATGATTGTAATAAATCGCAACTTTGGGTTTAAGAGGTTTGGCATTTTCAAAAAGTGCCAGGTTAGTATCCACTGTATGAGCTACTTGAGCAGAATGGAGTAGACGTTTTGATACTTTATGATCAGCACTTACAATGCCCCATTCACCAGCTTCTTGACCAAAGGTGCGAGGATGCCACATCCAGTACACGATAGCAGATGCGCCAGCACCAAAACCATCCCATAGCCAAGCCGTTATTTCATTAGGAGTAGGTGTATAAGGCTGAATACCGGTCATAAGAGTAGGGCCTGCTTGAAGTTCTGTTACCCAAAAAGGTTTGCCTTGTGCGGCACTACGGATTAAATCCACACAAAAAGCATATGCAATACCATGATCTTTTCTTTCAAACCAGCGGAATTTCCATGCTGGATGAACAGAAGCTCCTAGTATATCCACCAGGCTTCCCTCTTTCCAGTAATCTTGTCCAACAGGTGCTAGGTTACCGAAAAAGCCTTTAGGATTTACATGAAGTGGAGAGTGTGAATCTATAAGACGAATCTCTTCTTTAATCCAAGTAAGTTGTTCAATAAGATTATCTTTTAAGAATTGGTGCCAGTCGATGAAGGAACTAAAGCATTGCCAATATTCTTTTTGGTCTTCTGGATAGACTTGTATGTGATTAAAAGAGTCAAAGTGCGTATACCAGCGTTGATTAAGCTCTTCTATCGTATGATACTTATTTTCTAGCCAAGCATAAAAACAGGTTAAGGTACTTGGTTCGTAATTTACATAAACTTCTGGTTCGTTCATTAAAATCCAGCAGTAATGCGCAGGATGAGTAGCATATCTACCAACGAGAGCATTTATATATTTTTTTGCGGCTGTTTTAAGAAGAGGATTATTGAGGTTAGAGTAATGATGATAAAATGGTTTACGCTCAAACCAATTAGGAGGGTCTTCACAGGTTAATGTACCTAGTATACCTATACCTCTTTGGGCTGCTAAATCATATAAAATGTCATAGTTAGAAAAGTTCCAAAGCCCTTCTTCAGGCTCGATATGTTCCCAAAGAATAAATAATCTAACAAGAGTGATGCCATGTTCTTGCATCAGGTCAAAATGTTTGATAATATCCTCAGTAGAATCTTGCGGGTTTACAAAAAATTGTGCTCCTATGCGAGGAGTTGTTTCAGAGTGAAATTTCATAATGTTTCTCCTGTATCAATATAAGATAGATATAAATTCAATAGATGGAGGTAAAAGATGGATTCATTGACAATACTAGATATTAGCTCATCGGTTATACAAATAAATATCAATAACAGTATTATGTCGATTAATCCGGGTGTACACTGCCTCTTTAATCATAGTACGCCTACTAATTCGTATCACATGCATAATTGTTATGAACTTTGTATCGTGACATCAGGCAAAGGTTTCTATAAATATGGAGATCAAGTTTATGAGATTGAAGAAGGTGATTTGTTTGTGGCTGATCCAGGAATATTACATGAAATTGCTATTTTACCAGAGAAAAAACAAAGTATGGGAATCTTTTATTTTTCTTTTGAGATAGTAGGAGTAGATCAGTTAAGTGTGCCTTCTTCACATGACTCTATACTTAAAAAGTTTTTATACACACATGAGCAGGTTGCCAAGGGCCAAAACCAAATTTTATTCATGCTTGATTTTCTAAGTCAATATAGCCAACATATTAATAGAAATCACATGACTATACAACGTACTATTGAAAGTATTATTTTAGAAAGCCTAGATGTTTTGTCTCATCATTTTAGGGAAGGTAACCAGATGGAAGAAAATTCTTTAACTATTATTGATCAAGCATTAGCTTATATATCAGCACATCTAATCGAGAAAATAAAGATTGAAGATATCGCCATGTATACACACACATCTAGCCGTAATTTACAAAAACTTTTTAAACGCTCTCTCAATATGACAGTAAAAGAATATATTGATAGGAGACGTATTCATTTTGCTATGAGTTATCTTAAAATGAATTTTAAAGTTGCGGATGTGGGCTTACGGATAGGTATAGATGATCCTAGTCAATTTAGTCGCTTCTTTAAAAAATATGTAGGTAGAACACCTAAGCAATATCAAATAGAATATATTTCAGATGGTATGAAATACGGTGCCTTATTTGATAATATGGATTAAGTATAATAACAGCTGTAGAAAATCAAAAGGGCTAAAAAGGATAAAAAATGGATAAAATGAGACTTATAAAAGAGATGATAGAGTAAAAGTCCTCGTACGCTTAAAAAAGCGTATGAGGACTTTTGTGGATGAGAAAGATTATTTACCGTAGTAAGCTTTTTTGTAAAGCTCTTCTAACTCATGTACTTTTGGAAGTCTTGGGTTAGCTGTAGTACATTGGTCTTCGAAGGCTTTATAGGATAAGTCTTTGATTTTTTCAAAATAAATTTTTTCGTCTACACCCATTTCTTTAAGTGTAAATGGGATGTTAAGTTCTTTCATTAAGTCTTTAACGGCTTTAATTAATGACTTAACCCCTTCTTCTGGAGTAGAAGCAGGAAGACCTAGGCGTTTAGCTATTTGAGCATATCTTTCAGGTGCTATAAATTTATTGTATTTAGGCCATGCCATAAACTTAGTTGGATTTGTTTCACCATTGTATTCAATAACGTGTGGAAGAAGAATAGCATTTGCACGACCATGAGCAATATGGAATTCGCCGCCAAGTTTATGAGCAAGTGAGTGGTTGATACCAAGGAATGCATTTGTGAAGGCCATACCTGCAATACATGAAGCATTGTGCATTTTTTCACGAGCTTCTGGGTCATTTGCACCAAATTTATATGAACGTGGTAAGTATTCGAATACAAGTTCAATTGCTTTCATAGCAAGTGCATCTGTATAGTCTGAAGCAAGCACAGATACATAAGCTTCGATAGCATGTGTTAATACGTCAAGACCTGTATCAGCTGTTGGACCAGCAGGAACACTCATAACGAATTCTGGGTCAATGATAGCAACGTCTGGAGTTAATTCGTAGTCAGCAAGAGGGTATTTCATGTTTTTAGATTTATCTGAGATAACTGCGAATGATGTTACTTCAGAACCTGTACCTGATGTTGTTGGGATAGCTACGAATTTAGCATATTTGCCCATATGAGGGAATTTATAAACACGTTTTCTAATATCTAAGAATTTTTGAGCCATACCGATGAAGTCAGCTTCTGGGTATTCGTAGAATAACCACATAGCTTTACCAGCATCCATTGCAGAACCACCACCAAGTGCAATGATTACGTCTGGCTTGAATGACTTCATAAGTTCAGCACCTTTTCTTACTGTTTCAAGGTCTGGATCTGGTTCAACATCGCTGAAGATTTCAATAGCAAGTTTATTTTGGTTTTTATTGAGTTGGTAAAGCACACGATCTACATATCCAAGTTTTACCATCATTGGGTCAGCAACAATGAGTGCACGAGAGATGTTAGGCATCTTTGCTAGATATTGTACAGAACCTGCTTCAAAATAGATTTTTTCTGGAATTTTAAACCATTGCATATTCACGCGTCTTTTTACCACCCTTTTCTTATTAATTAAGTTCATAGCTGTTACGTTAGATGAAGTAGAATTACGTCCGTATGAACCACAACCAAGTGTTAATGAAGGCATCATAGAGTTGTATACATCACCGATACCACCGAAAGCAGAAGGAGAGTTTACAATGATACGACAAGCTTTAAGTCTTTCGCCATATTCTTCAACAAGTTTTTCATTTGTTGAATGGATAACAGCTGTATGGCCAAGACCACCAAGTTCAACCATTGCTTCAGCTTTTGAGATACCATCTTCTACATCTTTCGCTTTTACAACAGCAAGTACTGGAGAAAGTTTTTCTCTTGAAAGAGGATAAGCTTCACCTACGCCGTCAATTTCACAGCAAAGTACTTTTGTTTCTTTTGGAATAGTAATGCCAGCAAGTGCTGCGATTTCATAAGGGTATTTACCTACGATATCTGGGTTAACCATTTGTTTTTCAGGATTGATTACAATTGGTTCAAGTTTTTTAATTTCTTCTTTAGTTGCAAAGTAGCATCCAAATTTTTTCATGAAAGCTACTGCTTTATCATAAATAGGCGCTTCGATAATAGCAGCTTGTTCAGAAGCACAGATCATACCATTATCAAATGCTTTTGAAAGCATAAGGTCTGTAAGAGATTGTTCAAGGTTAGCTGTTTTTTCAATGAAAGCAGGTACGTTACCAGGGCCAACACCAAGAGCTGGTTTACCAGCTGAGTAAGCTGAACGAACCATAGCAGAACCACCTGTAGCAAGAATCATAGCTACTTTTGGATGATTCATAAGTGCTGTAGTTGCTTCGATTGATGGGTGGTCGATCCATTGTACACAGTTTTCAGGAGCACCAGCAGCAATAGCAGCATCTCTTACGATTTTAGCTGCTTCACGAGAGCAGTTTTGTGCAGATGGATGGAATCCAAAGATGATAGGATTACGTGTTTTAGCACAGATGATTGCTTTGAACATTGCTGTTGAAGTAGGGTTTGTTGTAGGTGTAACACCACATACGATGCCAACTGGTTCAGCAATTTCTGTATAGCCTTCATCATCATTATCTTCAATAATACCTACAGTTTTATCATGTTTAATACTATGGTAGATATATTCTGTAGCAAAAATATTTTTTGTAACTTTATCTTCAAAGACACCGCGTCCAGTTTCTTCTACAGCCATTTGAGCCAGTTTCATTTGAGCAGATAAACCAGCAAGTGCCATTGCTTGTGTAATTGCATCAACTTGCTCTTGAGTGAGTTTCATATATTCCTCAAGTGCTTTATCAGCTTTTTCTACTAATTCGTTAACCATAGCTTGTGCATCGATTACAGGTGCAGCAGTTTTAACTTTCTTCTCTTCAGCCATTATAATAGCCCCCTTATAAAATATTAAAATTTTTTATAGATAACTAGCTGAGTCGTGATGTCGAAGTTTTTTTTGATTGTTTATTTTTTAACATAATCAAATAATAACACTTTGGTAAAGTATTGTCAAATGTTTAACGAAATAAAACCTGCAAAAAATAGTTGGTTTATATAAAAAATCAACAAAAATATAATAAAAATAAATAATTTATTGGATATAATTTATAATTATTGGTTTTCATAAGTAAAGTAAATTTTAGAAAAATAGATATAAAACATAATTAATATAAATATAATATTTATGCTTATGATGAAATTTAATATATAAGATAGTAGAGCTAACATTAAAAAGAAAGGACTCTCATACATTAAAAAAGAAAAGTCATGGTACTTATTGGGGTTAGATAAACAGTCGTTTAGGAGAAAAGAGGGGCTTTAGTGAAAGAGATCATAAAGGGTATACTGATTATAATGGGATGTCTACTTATTCTAGCTGGTGTAGCAGGCTACTATGAAAAGGATAGGATAGATAGAGGAACTAGAATATATCAGAGGAGATAGTTAGAAAGATTAAAGAATAATAATTTAACAATTATAGGGGCGATTCTATAACTCGTTACAGGATTTTCATAATTCTATGTTAAAATAAAAGGAAGTCAACTAAAAAGGTAATGTGTAGCAAGTATATTAAAGAGAGAAAATGAAAGTGACATAAAAGGGAGGCAGAGGGACTATTGAACAAAAAAATTATTTTATCAAAGACTATTGTATTTGTATGTATCGTTGGTTTTATTACTTTGTTTAAAACCATTTTCGGAGCTGAAAATGCATTAATTGGTGTAACTTCTGTTACAGCCTTATTAATGTTTTTAGAAAGAGATTTAACTATTGCACCTTGGAAAAATACTATGAAATTAATAGGGTTAAATTTATTTATTGGATGTACAGCAACACTTGCTAGCACTAATATGTGGATTGCAATACCTATTAACTTTATGGCAATTTTTATATTAGGACACTCTCTTTTATATAATTTAAAGAAACCAATGTATTTACCTTTTATTCTTCAATATTTATTTATCCTAGCATCGCCTGTTCCAGCTGAAAAACTTCCTATGAGGTTATTAGCTTTAATAGTTGGAGCAGCAACCATTATGGGCATGCAGCTTTTAACGAATAAAGGGAAGCTTACAAAAACAGGGAATAAGCTCTTGGAAAGAGCATGTACAAGCCTTATTGAAAAAGCTATGAGTATTAAAGAGGATAAAGGTTATGAATGTATAGATAAAGAGATTAATCGGACACTTCATGAATTTAGAAGATTACTTTATGATAAAAGAGAAAATGATTTTTATCTTACAGAAGAGGGAATGATTAAGCTTAATTTATCTGTTTCCTTACAAAAGATATCTTATCTATTAGATAAGATGAGCTATACAGGTGTGCAGCAGGAAGTTATTGATGACCTAATGAAATACCTTGATAAGCTTAAAGATTGCCTTAATGATACTGCATATGTTAAGGAACTAAAGCAAGTATTGAAGCAGCTATTTACTAAATATGAAGATAAGCAAATTAAAGATACTACTTCTTTAGAGATTCTTAATCATTTAGGATTTTTAGAGAATAATTTTAAGGCTTTAGAAACTTTAAAAGAAGAACACTATAATAGTGTTAAAAAGCTTGAAGATATTCCTAATGAATATAAAAAAGGTATCATTTTAAATGGTGCTATTAATAGGGATTCTATTAAATTTTCATATGCTATGCGCCTAGCTATAGGGATTACGTTAGCAGGTTTTATAACGGACTTCTTCAATTTATCAGAAGGCAGATGGATCATGTTTACTGTCCTTTCACTTATTGTACCAATCTACGAATTGTCAAAGCAAAAGGTAAAAGATCGTTTATTTGCTACAGTAGTAGGGGGCATTATTGTTACTCTTTTATTTGGCATATTCCAAGATCTCACTATACGTACAATGATTTTAATGTTAGCAGGTTATATTGGTAGTTATTTAGTAGCATATCGTTATAGTACTATTTGTGTAACTGTATCAGCTATTGGGGCTGTAGCATTAATGGGGAATACACAAGTATTTACTATCAATCGCATTATCTTTGTAGCATTGGGGGCACTTATTGCGAGTTTACTTAATAAATTCGTTTTCCCATTTAGAATAGAGGACCATAATAAACAGCTAAAGAAAATGTATAAAGAAACGATTGCTGAAATGTTTAAAGCAGTATATGAAGTAGCACAAGGTAGGGAGTGTAAACATCGTATTAAAAATCTCCTCATTATAGCCTCTCTTATTGAAGAACAATTAAGGTTAAATAATCAAATTGTAGTAGATGAGGCAGTAGAAAAATTAGAAAAAGCACGTTGTTTACTACTTACTAATATTTATGAACTTTATATTTGGATTAGTGAGAATAAAATTGAAGAAGTAGATATTCAATATATATTAGAAGATATTAAGAAAATATCGGATGCTGACCAGCAGGATATTGCCCCTGTTATTGAAGGGATACAAAAACATATGGATAGGGTGAAGGGGATTAATGATAAAGTTATTCTAGGTATTATGCTTAATATCTTACAAGAGGAAGCTATATAACAATAAGGAGTACTCGTACTCCTTATTTTTTATGGGCAAATTATGCTATAATGAGAAATGCTAAATACAATTAAGATAAATAAGATTAAAGACATTTTATAAAGAAATTAAGATAATAGGTGACGATATGAAAAGATTTAAAAAGGTTTATATTGAGATTACAAATATTTGTAATTTAAGTTGTAATTTCTGTCCCAAAACAAAAAGAAAACTCACTATGATGGAGACAGATGCTTTTAAACATATTTTGCAAGCTGTTAAGCCTTATACGGATTATATTTATCTACATCTTATGGGAGAGCCTACGCTGCACCCAAGGCTTAAGGAGTATTTAGACTTAAGTCATGAGGCAGGTCTTACTGTTAATATGACAACTAATGGAACCCTACTCCCTAAAGTGAAGGAGATTCTTTTAAATGCACCTACTTTGAGACAGGTAAATATTTCACTTCATAGTTTTGAAGCCAATCAAAGTGAGGTGGAGCTTGAAACGTATGTAAGTCATATTACGGATTTCGCTCAAGAAGCAACTAAGAAGACGGAAATGATATGTTCGATTAGGCTTTGGAATATGGATAGTGAGGAGCTTAAAGCAAGTAATACTTTAAATAGCCATATTCTTGAGTTATTAGAGGAAAAATTAAATCCTGAGGTGAATATTAGGCAGTTACTTCAGCATAAGCAAGGTATTAAACTTGGGCATCATCTCTATCTCAATATGGCTGAGAAGTTTGAATGGCCAGATATGGATAAATTAGATGAGACAAGTAAAGTGTTTTGTTATGGCCTAAGAGACCAAATTGGTATTCATGTAGATGGGACAGTAGTACCATGCTGTTTAGATAGTGAGGGCAATATTCCACTAGGCAATTTATTTGAGAAGCCACTTGAAGAGATTATTAACTCAAAACGTGCAAAAGCCTTATACGAAGGATTTTCTAACAGATGTGCTGTAGAGGAACTTTGTAAACGCTGTGGATATGCAAAAAGATATTAAAGATATGTAGAAATAATAAAGTTAAATACCCTAAAACTATACACAATGATAAAAGTGATGAGAGTTTAGGGTATTTTTTTAAGAAAACATTATAAATGTATAGAGGGAATAGATGAAGTAAACAAGCAAAATGATGAAAAATTTTAAGGATTAAAATAGATAGTATTTTTAGACCTGATTTAAAAAGTTGAATATTAAAATAAGAGGTATATAATAGGGAGTTAGGAAAAGATTTTAATATAAATAAAGGTGGGGGAGATATGCTTTCTTATGAATTCTTTCTAGATTTAGCGATTATATTAATTGCCGCTAAATTATTTGGTATTGCGTTTAGGAAAATTCATCTTCCGCAAGTAGTCGGTGTCCTTATTGCAGGGCTTGTAATAGGCCCAAATATGTTAGGACTTGTGAATGAAAGTGAATTTTTAGTAAAAATGGCTGAACTAGGCGTTATTATGCTTATGTTTACAGCAGGTCTTGAAACGGATTTAAAAGAACTTAAAAATACAGGGCTTGCCTCAATGTGTATTGCTGTGTTAGGTGTAGTTGTACCATTAGGGGGAGGTTATGTACTTTATTCTTTATTCCACGGGGGATTTTCACCTGTTGGGAGTGAAGAATTTTTTAAAGCTCTTTTTATAGGAATTATTATTACAGCGACCTCTGTAAGTATTACAGTAGAGACACTTCGTGAAATGGGTAAACTTAAGGGAAAAGTAGGGACTGCTATCTTAAGTGCAGCCATTATCGATGATGTTGTAGGTATTATTTTATTAACTTTTGTGATAGGGCTTAAGAATCCAACTGTTAGCCCTGGAAAAGTTGTTTTCAATACAGTGGCATTTTTTGTTCTTGCAGCAATTGGTGGCGTTTTAGTAAATTACCTCTTTAAATACTTTGATAAAAAGTATCCACATAGAAGAAGAATACCAATCTATGGTTTTGTCCTTTGTCTATTACTCGCTTATGTAGCAGAAGAGTACTTTGGCATTGCAGACATTACAGGAGCTTATGTAGCAGGTATTATCCTTTGTAATATTCGTTCTTCAGAATATATTGTAGAAAAAATAGATATCAGTTCTTATATGATTTTTAGCCCTATTTTCTTCACAAGTATTGGACTAAAAACAGAAATTAATGGTGTAACAGGTACTATACTTGCCTTTTCTGTAGGTTTTGTTTTAGTTGCTCTACTCTCTAAGATTATTGGATGTGGTGTAGGGGCTAAACTTATTGGGTTTAATAGTCACGAGGCTTTACGTATTGGTGTAGGTATGATGGCAAGAGGTGAGGTAGCCCTTATTGTTGCACAAAAAGGGTTAAGTGCAGGACTTATGGATCCTGTATACTTCACAAGTGTTATATTCCTTGTTATTACTTCCTCTGTTATAACGCCTATTATTTTAAAGGTGCTTTATAAAAAGGAAGATGCTATAGATGAGCAAGTTCAGGCAAAGTCTGCACTTGTACACTAAAGAGAGAATCCTAGTCTTTTATAAAAATAGAGACTAGGATTTTTTTTGCCTATCTTATACAATAAGGAAAGAATATTATTTTAGGAGACTGTAAGTTATGAAAAATATAGAAGTCATAAGAAGAGCGCCATCTTACTTAAAAAACTTCAAATGTATAGGTGGAGCTTGTGAAGATACATGTTGTGCAGGGTGGTCCATTGAAGTGGATGAGGGAACCTATAAAAAATATAAAAAAGTAAAAAATAGTTCGATACGTACAAGATTAGATAAAGACCTTGTAGACCGAAAAAATAAAAGTACTCCAGAATTCGCGGCTAAAATTAAGCTTAAAAACAACCGATGTGCTTTCCTATCTAAAGAAGGCTGGTGTGATATTTATAGTGAATTGGGTGAAAGTTATTTAAGTCATACGTGTACTCTTTACCCACGTACCATTAATAAGATTAATAATGAACTAGAATATGGACTGACATTTTCATGCCCAGAAGCTGCAAGAGTTATTTTACTTAATGAAGCACCTATGACTTTTGGAGCACCCGAAAATAAGATGAATGAATCTGTACTAAGTGCTGTACTTGTAGTGAATGAAGATAAAGCCAGTAAGTGGCAGGATTACTTTAAAGTTATTCGTCAGATGATGATCGAGATGGTGCAAGATAGACGCTTTAATATAGAAGAAAGATTGGAACAACTTGGTGACTTTATGCTGCAGCTTACGAAGCTTACGCAGCAAGGTAGTATAAAGAAAATACCTAGTTTTATACAAGAATACAGAAAAAAACACTTAGATGCGCAAGCTTCAAAAGCAAAAGAAGATTGTTCTGTTAATAAGCAAGAGATAATGAGGCTCTTAGAAAGAATGACTACTTTTAAGCAAGAAAAGAAGATAACTTCTAAAAGATATGAGACGTGTCTAGATAAAGTAGTAGAAGGATTAGAGCTAATAGATTTTAATAAAGAAATGGCTTATAAGCTTTATGAAGAAGGGGAAAAAACTTATTTTAAGCCTTTTATACAGGAAAGAAGTTATATACTTGAAAACTATCTGGTGAATTATATTTTTGAAAGATGTATTCCACTAGATGGGGCTACACCATTTTTAAGCTATGAACGTATGATGCTTTACTATCGTATGCTTAAGTTACATCTTATAGGGATAGCTCAGGTAGAAAAGAGCATAGAAGATAGTAGGGTTATTACACTTGTTCAGTCTTTTACCAAGACTTTTGATCATAACGATGAGTGTCTAAAGTATTTCATTAAATAAAAGGGAATTAGGGGAGGAAGAAAGATGTTACTTGGTACATTAGTAAATGTAGTACTTGTTTTAATAGGAGGATTTGTAGGGCTCTTTTTAAAAAAAGGTATTTCAAAAAGATTTTCAGATTTAATTATGAATGCTATTGCCTTAGTAACTATGGTTATAGGTATTACTTTTGCAACTGCATCAGAAAATATGTTGGTTGTCATCATTAGCCTAGTAGTAGGTGCACTTATGGGAGAAGGAATCAATATTGATAAGAAGCTTAACCAGCTAGGTGGCTTAATTAAAAGTAAGGTGAAAAGTGAGTCTGGCAATGTAGGAGAAGGCTTTGTTACAGCAACTTTACTTTTCTGTGTAGGCTCAATGGCTATTATGGGGTCGTTAGATAGTGGACTTCGTGGGGATCATACAGTACTGTGCACCAAAGCTATTATGGATGGCATCTCTGCCCTGATTTTTGCAAGTAGTATGGGAATAGGTGTAATTCTATCAGCTATGCCCATTCTTCTTTATCAAGGTAGCATTACGCTGTTATCGAGCTTTATACAGCCGTATCTCACACAAAGTATGATGACTGAGATGAATGCAGTAGGAGGTATATTATTGATTGGTTTAGGGATTTCTATATTAGGTATTAAAGAGATTAAAGTATCTAATTTACTTCCCGCTTTAGTCATTCCAGTTATTTTATTAGCATTTATAGATTAGATAGAAGAAAGGATTGCTCTAAGCAATCCTTTTACTTTATAAAAAATAAATCCTATTAAAAATTGCATATAAGAGAAAGTTACTTAGGTTTGAAGGCTTTTTGTGGAGAATTATATTATAAGGCAAATAAAAATAACTTAAATGGCTTAAACTAAATCAAAAGTTTAGTAGAAATGAGGAATAGACATGTATGATATGATTATTGTAGGTGGTGGCCCTTCAGGGCTTACAGCTGCACTTTATGCAGGGCGCGCTGAACTTAAAGCACTGATGATAGAAAAAGCTTTTCATGGTGGTCAAATGGTTACAACTAATGAAGTAGAGAACTATCCTGGCATTATAGAGACAACAGGACCAGAATTAGCAGGCATTATGTATGAGCAAGCTATAAGATTTGGGACAGAAGTAAAATTTGAAGAGGTTATTAAAATAGAAGATGAAGGAGATATAAAAAAAGTCGTTACAGCATCTAATATGTATGAAGCAAAAACGATTCTTTTATCTATGGGTGCTAAACCTAGAAAATTAGGCTTACCAAATGAAGAAGCGCTTGCTGGAAAAGGAGTATCTTACTGTGCTATTTGTGATGGTGGATTTTATAAAGATAAGACAGTAGCTGTAGTAGGGGGCGGAGACACTGCGTTAGAGGATGCCCTTTATTTAGCTCGATTAGCTAAGAAGGTTTACCTCATTCATAGAAGAGATAGTTTTAGAGCTAATAAACATTTGCAGACAAGAGTAGCCCAATCTTCAGTAGAAGTCATTTGGAACAGTGGTGTGACTAAACTTAATGCGGAAGAAACGTTAAAGAGTATAGAGATAACCAACTTAATAGAGAACACTACTCAGGAAATACCTGTAGATGGGGTATTTATAGCAGTAGGTAATATTCCTGTAACAGAACTGGTAAAAGGTCTTGTTGATCTTAATGAACAAGGCTATATTATGACAGATGAAAATTGCAAGACGAATAAATCAGGGATTTTTGCTATAGGGGATATTCGTCAGAAGAAATTAAGGCAGATTATTACAGCAGCAGCAGACGGTGCTATTGGTGTATATGAAGCAGAGCAGTATTTAGTAGAACATGAATAAGTATAGGCCATCATAAGATGGCTTATTTTTATATAATCTATTGACAGTAGAATGAGAAGAAGATAGACAGAAAGTCTTAAAGGGAACTCAGCGTATACTAAAGCCAGGTGGAAAAGTTATCATTGCTTATATAAATATTTGAGGAGCGTTAAAGGCTCGTTTAAGAGAATTTCCCAGAGGCCTTTAAAGATATAACAAAGTTTGAAAACTAAAATTATGTATGTAGAGCTAATGTTTGTAAGACAGGAATAAAAAAACGTATCAATATTAGTCTAATGCAACTACAAGTAATAAATGAGGGACTGCAATTAAAGATAGAGGAGCTACAAAAAGAGAATGAATAATAAGTATATACAGACTAGAACATGCTGTTCAAGTATATCCGATAACACAAATGAAAAAAGATAATTCAAATTAGTTATGAGTATTATGATTAATAAAAATATGCTACAATATAAATAGACTAAAAAATTAGAATATAGTATATTATTGGTTTGATAATATTCTAGGAGGTAACTGATGTATAATTTAGATTTTGAATTAAACGGTAAATCAGGTGTAATTCATATCGATTACTTAGCTAATACTAATGTGTCTGAATCAGGATTTGATATGCTTACTCATTTGGGATTTGATGTAAATATGTGTATGGGATATCCTACAATTCATGCATCTATTAAAAACTTTGAAGCTACAGGATATCGCAGACTTTGTGGCTGGATACAAGTGCTAAAATGTGAATATTTCAATTCTCCCGAAGAAACATCACCTGTACATACTAAGTTTATTATTGATAGCCTATATAGCAATGAGCTTCCTTTTTTTGCATATGGTTATCCAGCAGAATTATATGATGCACCTTGTAATAATTTAATAGCCCCATATGAAAAATTAACTTGGACAGCCTATACTTATCTCGTTACAATGCCCACCCATTTGACACAAAACACTATTAGTTATTTAGCAGGCTTTCAGTGGGGGTATACAGAGTGGAATGAGGCAGATAAGCGAGAAGTAATGCTTAGCCCACTTAAGAAAATTTCTTATGATGACTGGAAAAATAAATTAGAATTATTACAAGAACAATTCCCTAAGTTCTCATATTGTTAATGTCGGAGTATGTATATATCCATTTAAAAGATAATTGATATATACTAATCCAGTATGCTTAATAGATTACTCTATTAGGAGTATTTTATTGAATTAAGGGTAAATAATGAAATGAGTAAAAGACACAACCTATTATATAATAGGTTGTGTCTTTTACTCGGTAGTTTAAACAAGATTTATATATTAATTATGTTTAAAATTAATAAGCACAGTAGATTTTATACAAATTTAATAACTTTACAAATATAAATAGAGATACGACTGAGTATTTAAATATTATTGCAACAAAAGCATAAGTAACAAATAGATGAAGTTCAATTCTGAAAAGATGTGAGATAGAGCATTTAAAATAGTAGTGTACCCGTACAAAATGGGATTTATAAATTTTATTTAAAGTATGTATTGACGTATTTAGATGAATATGTAAAAATGCCTCTAATATAAGGTAAAGAATACAAAATTGTATCGATTTAATTTGTTGGAGGAAAGAATGTGATAAAAAAAGTTGCAGCAATTCATGATTTATCAGGAATTGGACGATGTTCTCTTAGTGTAGCTATTACAACTTTATCAGCCTTAGGTTTACAAGTGTGTCCTATGCCTACAGCCATCTTATCTAATCAGACAGGATTTAGTTCTTTTTCTTTTTTAGACTTTACACCCTATATAGAGGACTATATGAAAGAGTGGAAGAAAATAGGTTATCATTTTGATTGTATTTACTCAGGATTCCTAGGATCTAGTAAGCAAGTTGATCAAATGAAACAGTTTGTAGAATTTTTTAAAGAAGAAGGGACATTAGTAGTAGTAGATCCGGTTATGGGAGATGAGGGGCAGCTTTATACGACTTACGATGAAAGTTACATAGGAAAAATGAGAGAACTCATTAGCTATGCAGATGTGATTACACCTAATTATACAGAGTTTCTGCTTTTATTAGGGCAGTCGCAAAAAGAACTTACAGAAGAGGAAATTTATAAAGGAGCTAAAGAACTCACTAAGCTAGGTCCTACAAGAATAGTAGTGACAGGAAGAATAGAAGAAAATAGGGTTTACAATTATGGATTTGACGCTATAACAGAGGAAAGCTTTAAGGTCATTATACCTTTTAATCAAAAGAGTTATAGTGGGACAGGAGATTTAATGGCTTCTATTGTAAGTGGTATGCTTACTAAAGAATTTACATTAGAAGAAGCTGTCAAAAAAGCAGCAGATTTTATTTGGAAAGCAGTGGTTTATACAGAAGAGACTGGGATAAGACCAGAAGAAGGAATTATATTTGAACATTATTTGGGGGAGTTGATACAGTTATGAGCAAGGGGAAAAATGTAAAAACTATAATTTTAGTGGGACTATTTGCTAGCATAATTTATTTAACCACAGCATACTTATTTCATATCCCAACAGGGATGAATAATGGGTATATTCATTTAGGAGATGCATTCATTTATTTAGCGGCCAGTTTATTGCCTATGCCTTATGCTATGGCAAGTGCAGCTATTGGAGCAGGACTTGCAGACTTATTAACAGGTGCTACGGCATGGGTGTTACCAACTATTATTATTAAACCTCTTCTTGTTATTTGGTTTACTTCAAAAACGGATAAAATTGTAGTGAAGCGTAATATAGGAGCGGTTTTTATAGCAGCAGTAGTAGGGCTTTTGGGTTATGGTTTAGCAGAAGGGATTATGTATGGTAATTTCTTAACACCACTTATTAAGTTACCTATCAGTGCACTTCAGCCTATAGGGTGCGGCACTCTCTATATTTTAGTAGGTTTTGCCTTTGACCGTATAAAACTTAAAAGTCAACTAGTAAAAATATTAGAGGAGAGATAGAGATGACCATACTTTACACCATAGATAAAAGCCTATATGTTAATGTAACAAATGCCTGCCCATGCAATTGTACTTTTTGTGTAAGACTTGAACATAATAGTGTAGGAGAATGTGATAATTTATGGCTAGAGCATGAGCCGACGTTAGAAGAAATCATAGAAGCTTTTAAAAAGCAGAACTTAGAAGCCTATGACCAGGTTGTATTTTGTGGCTATGGCGAGCCGCTTGTACGACTAGATATTGTATTAGAAGTGTGTAAATGGATTAAGGCTAATAGCAATAGGCCTATTCGTATTAATACAAATGGACTTGCAAATCTTATTCATCAAAGAGAAATAGCTTACCTTTTGGAAGGAGCTGTAGATGCTATTTCAATTAGCCTAAATGCACCTAATAAAGAACGTTACTTAGAAATTGCTAGGCCATGTTTTGGTATAGATTCATTTGAGTCACTTATTCAGTTTGCGCAAGCATGTAAAAAGGTTATTCCTAGCGTTACCTTTTCAGTAGTAGATGTCCTTAGTCATGAAGAAATAGAAGCGTGTCAAAGGCTTGCGACAGACATGAATATTTCATTACGTGTAAGAGAAAGGATTAAATAATTGGTTAGAAGACACATAAAGCCAGCCTAAGACCTTACCCCCTTTAAAATGAAGGTCTTAAGCTGGCTTTAATCGAGTGGCAACTTGATAGGATTCCCCCTTTATCTACTTTGTTGCCACTAGAAAGTAGATAAATCTTGCAGAAAAGCTTAAGGAGGGCTTAAAGGGGGAAAAGCTCAATAAACTTTTCTGCTTTTAATAGGATTAAAGGTGACCTAGGATTTTATCTTTTCTCCTATACATTCTATATAGTCTCTATATACTTAAATTCCTCAAAATAAATATAAAATAAATTAATTTTGTCATCCTATACAAAAATAAATTAATTTTTTGTATAAAATTAAATATTCTATTTTTATAGAGTACTATAAAATGATATGATGATATAAAGAATATTTAAAGGGGGTGAGTAAATGATTTGGTTTTGGAGGGCAGTTGTTCTTTTTGGCCTATTAAACTTGATAAACCTGTTAGTTTATGACGGTGGGGCAGGTATGGAGCCTGTATGGATAGGGATTATAATAGGTAGCCTTATTCTTTGCTTCAAAAAAGCTTATGTATTTTTCTTCTCTAAAAGATGGTTTAAGGGCCTTATTATAGTAGGCCTTGTCATATTTAGTATGGTTGAACTCCTTATTATTATGAATGGTATAGGAACTAGTAGTAAGAAAACGAGTGATTATCTTATTGTATTAGGTGCTAGGGTAAAAGGGGAAACTCCTTCTTTGGCCTTGCAGTACCGATTAGATAAGGCATATGAATACCTTATAGAACATCCTAATACAAAGGTTGTTTTATCTGGAGGACAAGGACCAGGTGAAGACATTACGGAAGCTGAAGCTATGAGAAGGTATTTAAAGGAAAAAGGGATTCTAGAAAGTCGTATGATCCTTGAAGATAAATCTACAGATACAGTTGAGAATTTAAGAAATTCCTTAGGACTTATTGAGAAAGAAAAAGATAATGCAAGTATAACAGTTGTAACAAGTCGTTTTCATGTTTTAAGGAGTAAAATGATTGCAAGAGATTTAGGTAAAAAAGTAGATGGTATAGGAGCAGAAACGTTACTTTTCCTTATTCCAAACTATTATTTAAGGGAATTTTTTGCTGTTGTTGTAGAGTTTATGACGTAATAAAAATCATTCTGATGAAGTTAAAATAATTTATATTCTGTAGTATAATAAATAGGCTTTTTATAAAAGAGACAATTATTGAATGAGGGAGAAAGAAGATGAATTACAAGTACAAAAAAGTATGCCTTATACTATGAGTAACGACATTGTTAAGTACAGTACCTGTCTATGCAGGAGCGTCTTGTGGGGGGAATGGTTGGAATTGCTATAAGAAAGGGGTAAGTTATAGTAAAGAAGGTAACTATAAAAAAGCTATAGAGGAGCTTGCTTATGCAGCTGGGAAACTGCCAGGGCAGGCGGCTATACATAGTGAACTTGCTAAAGCTTATGAGAATACAGGGCAGTATCAACTAGCAGCGGACCATTATTATAAGCAAGCAGCACTTTATAAAAGCAAGGGAGAAGATCAACAAAGTTATTTGGCTGCCATGCGTAAAGCAGATGAGCTGAATAGTATAGTAGAATTTTATGTGTTAGAAGATAAGGTGCCAGTAGCTCCTTATACATTAGAGAAGTATGAGCCTATTAGAGGGGCTTATATTGGTGCTTTTATTGGCGCTGAAGAAAAATATAAAGATAGTGCTTATAACTGGGGTGGTACACTCAATGAGTTTGAAGAGTTTAACACCCTCACAGGTAAGAAACATGCTACTTTCTTTGACTATGGTTCTATAGGAACACCTCTTCAACAAAGTTTTCAAAGACAAGAACAAGATATGAAGGAAGCAGGTGCTGGCATACATATTGCTTATGAACCAAACAGAGGGCTTCAAGAAGTAACAAAAGAAGCTATTACAGTTTATGCAGAAGAATTACGTGATTTAGGTGTACCTGTTTTCTTACGTTATGCATCTGAAATGAATGGTAAATGGGTACCTTGGCATGGTAATCCAAGCTTATATATTGAGAAGTGGAAGATGGTACATGACATTATGGAACAAGTAGCACCTAATGTAGCTATGGTATGGTCACCATCAGAAATGCCTCTTGATCAGATTGATGCTTATTATCCAGGGGATAACTATGTAGACTGGGTAGGCATTAGTATTTATAGTGCACAGTTTGAAAATGGTGATATAACAAAGCCCACAGACAGAAGAAATCCTCTTGAAGCAGTAGATTATATTTATAACAAATATGCAGCGCGTAAACCTATTATGATTAGTGAGTATGCAGCAAGTCATGAAGCTGGTTTTGCACCTAACAAACAAGATACAACTCAATTTGCAAAAGCTAAAATGACTTATTTTTATGAAAGTCTTAAAATGAAATATCCACGTGTTAAATGTATTCAGTGGTATAGTGCAGATAACTATAACTTAGTAGATAAGAGTAAGAACAGAGTGAATTATAGTCTGTTAGAGGGAGAGGCTAAAGGCGTTTTAGCACGTTATAAAGAAATTATTGCAGATGAGTATTTCTTAAGTGATGTAGTGAATGGACCGCTTGTAGAAAATCAGATGAATGCACCTAAGCAGACAAAGAAAGTAAATGGTCAGCTTAAAGTAACGAAGGATACTACTCTAAGAACTTGGGTAAAATCTTATGATGCTTACATCAGTAGTGTAGTATACAAGTTAAATGGAGAGCGTATAGAAGAAGTACAAGTAGCGCCTTATGAACTTACTATACCTTATAGTAAGTTAAAAGCGGGAGCTCATACGTTAGAAGCAACTGTAATCGATTCACAAGGTAAAGTAGTCAAAAAGGAAGTTATAAAGTTAATTAAATAATAGATTTGCGAATAAAAGGAAGTAAGTTATGTGACTTATTTCCTTTTATTGTATGGCGAATTGTCAAGTTAAGTGCAACACCTTTTCGTAATATACTTCATAGGGTGTTTTCCAGTTTAAGCATTTACGAGGTCGTTTATTTAACTCTAATACTTTTTCTTGAAT